>OIZF01000280.1_pt1 | contig 36041 bp, 33 predicted proteins | sample 1588471 | NCBI WGS metagenome assembly OIZF01 (sample SAMN03283279) | human gut metagenome | biome: human-associated habitat; material: feces | host: Homo sapiens | place: Peru | collected 2012
AGGCCAGTCAGGCCGTCAACGCCGGGGACATCATCGAGGTCACCTTCGGCAACCGTCCCATCAAGGTGCGGGTGCTCTCGGATGTGGAGCCCCGCACGAAAGACGTTGCCCGCGAGATGTACGAGGTGATCGCGGAATAACCGCCCTGCCTGCCCGCATACAATGCTGGCAGAGGGGGACTGCCTATGGAAAAAGCTGCCGCAAAGCCGCCGCTGCCCCATGACCTGATCCTGGAGAACCGCAGCAGGCTGACCGTCACCGGGGTGCAGCGGGTGCTGCATTGCAGCGCCGAAAGCGCCGCGCTGGAGACCGGCAAGGGCATTTTGCACCTGTCCGGTGCGCAGATCAGTATGCAGACACTGGATCTGGAAGCCGGGGAAGCAAAGCTGACCGGGCGGTTCGACGGGCTGGAATACACCGCCGCCCGCGCAGCCGGGGGCTTCTGGCACCGGCTGCTGCGCTGATGGTGCAGGTGCTGCTGCCCGCCCGGCTTTTGCAGGAAGTTGCCGCCTGCGCTGTGCTGGGCGCTGCCCTTGGCGTGGTGCGGGCGTTTTTGCCGGTGCGGGGCAGGACGGCTTTTGTGCCGGATATGCTGCTTTCCGGCGCGGTGCTGCTGGCCTGCCAGAGCTACGCCGCCGGGTACAGCGCCGCCGGGGTGCTGCGGTGGTACATGGTGCTGGCAGCCTTTGCAGCCGCCCTTTGCACCGCCGGGGTGCTGGGCATCCCGCTGCGGGCGCTGGGGCGGGGGATAGGTGCTGCTTTGCGCCTGCCCGGCCGTATTTTGCACCGTTTTGCGGTGCAGCCTGTGCGCCGCCGCCGCGCTGCGGCTAAAACTGCCCGCAAATTACGCCGGAACGCGGAAAGAACCGCAAAAAAATCCAAAAAGAACTTGCCAAACCAGCGGGCATTGTTGTATAATTCAAACGTATCAAAGTAAGAGAACAGACGCAGAAGGTCTGCTGTTCAGACAGGAGCGTAAGGCAATGACGAATACGGGACGCAAAAAGCGCAGAAAAAATGCAGTGGTCACCATGGCGTTCCGCCTGTTTTTTGTGCTGCTTTTGCTGAGTATGCTGGCGGCTTATATCTCCAATCAGGTCACCATCAGCTCCAAGCGGGCAGAACTGGAAACACTGAACGAACAGGTGGCGCAGCAACAGACGGAAAATCAGGAACTGCAGCGCGTACTGAGCGGCGATGCCGACCAGATCACCGAATGGGTCGCACGCGACTCTTACAACTACGCCGCACCCAACGAGCGCATCTTTGTGGATGTGACCGGTAACTGACCGCGCGGCAGGTCGAGAGTATTTGGAAAGCAAGGAGTATTGAGTTTTGGCAATTGAGGTAGGGAACGTATTCGAAGGCCGCGTGACCGGTGTAAAACCCTTTGGCGCATTTGTTGCGCTGCCGGAGGGGCGTGTCGGCATGGTCCACATTTCCGAGGTATCCAACGAATTTGTGCAGGATATCAACACGGTGCTGCACGATGGCGACGAGGTTAAGGTGCAGGTCATCAACATTGCGCCGGACGGCAAGATCGCGCTGTCCATCAAGCGGCTGCTGCCCCCGGCTCCGCGTCAGCCCCGGGAAGGACGCGGCCCCGCAGGCCCCCGTCCGGGCGGCTTCCGCGGCGGGCAGGAGGGCGGACGCTCTGGTGGCCGCAGCGCAGGCCGTGCCCCCCGTGAGGGCGGCAGAGGCCCTGCCCGGGAGGCTGCGCCTCGTGTGTGGCAGCCCAAGGCACCCACCCGCTCCGACAACCTGAGCTTTGAGGACATGATGAGCCGCTTTAAGAGCCAGAGCGAGGAAAAAATGGCGGACCTCGATCACGAGACCAACAACCGCCGGGGCGGCGGTTATGCCCCCCGCAGCCGCCGTGGCCGCTGAGCCATCGCATCAGCTGGGATCACAAGGAACACAGGCAGGCCTGTCCCCGGTCGGACAGGTCTGTTTTTTCGGTACAGAACAGAAAGGAACTACCATGCCCGCAAAATTTGAACTGATCGCCCCCTGCTTTTTTGGGTGCGAATCCACCGCTAAATTTGAGCTGACCCGCATCGGCGCAGAGAACATCCGGGTGGAGGATGGCCGTCTGAGCTTCTGCGGCGGGGCAGAGATGATCGCCGCCGCAAACCTCAACCTACGCACCGTGGAACGCGTGATGCTGCTGCTGGCACGCTACAAGGCCACCACCTTTGACGAGCTGTTCGATGGCGTGTATTCCATCCCGTGGGAGGAGTTTCTGCCTGCGGACGCTGCTTTCCCGGTCACCGGCTCTTCCCTGATGAACAGCCAGCTGACCAGTATCCCCGCCTGCCAGAGCGTCATTAAAAAGGCGGTGGTCAAGCGCCTGATGAAGGGCCACCGCACCACCGTGCTGCCCGAGAGCGGCGTGGAGTACAAGGTGCGCTTTATGCTGCGCAAAAATGTGTGTGAGATCATGCTGGACACCACCGGCGAGGGTCTGCACAAGCGCGGCTACCGCCGCAACGCCATGGAGGCCCCCCTGCGTGAGACGCTGGCGGCTACCATCGCCGACCTTGGCCGTGTGCGCCGCGACAGTCTGGTGGAGGACCCCTTCTGCGGCAGTGGCACATTGCTGATCGAAGCCGCACAGAAGGCCATGAACATCGCCCCGGGTCTGAAGCGCCGCTTTGCCGCCGAGCGTTACAGCTTTGTGCCCGCTGCCCTGTGGGCAGAGCAGCGCCAGAAGGCACTGGCAGAGTCCAAGCTGGACGTGGGCTTTGAGGCCTTCGGCTACGATATCGACCCCGCCGCCGTGGCACAGGCCAATGTCAACGCCAAGCTGGCCGGTGTGGAAAACCGCTGCCACTTTGAGGTGGCCGATGTTGCCACCTTTGCCGCAAAGCCGGAGGCCATCGTGCTGACGAACCCTCCCTATGGTGAGCGTCTGGGCACTATTGAGGGCGCTGCCAAGCTGGCGCGCACGCTGGGACAGCAGATGGAAGCCAGCCCCTGCGCCGGTCTGTACGCCATTACCGCCGATATGGACTTTGAACTGCACTACGGCAAGCGCGCCAACAAGCGCCGCAAGATGTACAACGGCATGATCCCCTGCCAGCTGTATATGTACTATAACGCCCCCAAGACCGAGAAGATGGCAAAGCCCATGCCCAAATCCGGCTTTGACGGCAAGCGCACTCATTTTGAAAAGAAGTAAGATCATTTAAGCCCTGCTCCCGGCAGACATTGCACCGGAAAAGTGTGCCTTTTGCCGGGAAAATCCGGCACAAACACCCACAGTCTGTCTTTTACACAAAAGAGACGGTCTGCGGGTGTTTTTAATAGAAAAACAGATTTCACAAAATTCGGCATAATGACAAATTACAGCGGTTTTTTCATCCGATGGTTGCGCTGGCGCATAAAAAGGATTATACTAACCTTATTGACCGCAGGATGCAATGCTGTACAGAAAGGATGGCTGGCTCTTATGAAGGGACGGATGCGGCCCTATCTGCCGGAACTGACGATCCGGGACTACAATACCTATATGCGTTATCTCCGCGGGGTGCGGCGGCAGATGTATAAGTCTTACGGCTTCTACGCCTGCCATCTGCTGCGCACCAACGGGGTACTGTTTGCCATTCTATCCGACAGTCTGGCAGGACGTATGCCCACCTGCAAACGGCAGCGGGTGCCCGGCACGCCGTGTCGGCGCAGCATGATGTGCCAGACGCTGGGCATCCGGCAGGCGGCGCAGACGGAGATCCTGATGGGCTGGCATAACCTACAGGACCGCAAGTACAGCGAGCTGCGCCCGGCGAAGCGCGTGCGCCGCGCAGTGGACAAGCTGCTGCTGCGCCGCGCCTACGACAAAGCACGGCAGGAGAATCCGGCACTGGAGCGGCTGTTTGCGCAGGAACGGGAGCAGGCGGTGGTGCAGATGAACCTGAGCGCCAAAAACTACGCCCTTGCCGCCGAGCCTATGAGCAACGTCTACGGCGCTTTGTACTCCACGCTGGCTACGGATGACCCCAACCAGCGCAAGAGTATGCGGTACATTGGCAGCTGCATCGGCCGCATCTTCTATCTGCTGGACAAGGCCGAGCGCTTTGAAGCCGACCGCCGCAACGGCCAGTACAACGTGTTTGTGGTCAACGAGCTCAACGGACAGCCTGCCGCCATAGAGAACGCCCGGCGGCAGGCGCTGGCAGCGGTCAACGACCTGATGCGGGCGTACAAGATGCTGGATCTCAAGCTGAACGACACCCTGCTGAACAATATCATGATCCTGGGCCTGCAGCACGCGGTCTACCCGCTGGAGCAGGACGCCGATACCGAAAAATGGGAGATCCCATGAAGAAACGAAAAAGCAAAAGCTGGTCCATGGCCTACTGCGGCATGGCAGCGGCACTGTGTGTGGCACTGATGCTGCTGGGCACCATCATCCCCATTGCCATGTTCATCGCGCCTGCGGTGGCCAGCTTTCTCATTGCAACGGTGTGCATGGAGTGCGGCATCACCATGGCGTGGACGGCCTACGCAGCCGTCAGTCTGCTGGGACTGCTCTTTGTGCCGGATAAAGAGATCGCCCTGATCTTCACGGTGCTGCTGGGCTATTACCCGCTGGTAAAGCCCCGGTTTGACCGCATCCGTCCCCGGGCATTGCAGCTGGTGTGTAAGCTGCTGCTGTGCAACGCGGCGGTGCTTGCCATGTACGGTCTGCTGCTTGTGCTGGTACCGGCGGGCAGCGTCTCGCAGGAGCTGCGCACTACCGCACTGGCAATGTCCCTGCTCACACTGGGCATGGGCAACGTGGCCTTTGCCCTGTACGACCGCGCACTGTGCAATATGCTGCTGCTGTACAAGCTGAAGTGGCAGCCCAAGCTGCATAAAATGCTGGGAATGCACTGAACCCCAAAAGCCATTGCAAAAAACATTGAAAGAAGGAATGCGTACCACAAGCTGACGCAAAGCGCCGGGCCACACGGGTGACAGCTGTGAGGGTGACGAGGAGAGGAATCATCGAAAGATTCGGCGGGTGTTTCTCCGGCTGAGGGCTATACCAGCCGCAGAACAGGGCAAAAACCGGCAGCAATACCGAAACAGAACCCTGCAAAGAAAGCCATACAAGAACATAGACTTTGATAGAGGAAACTGACTGTGCAGCAGCGCATTTCGGCGCGCCGCAGTCGGTCTGGAGGTATTTTGTATGTGTGGCATTGTAGGTTATGTCGGGATGCGCAGTGCCCAGCAGGTGCTGCTGGATGGCTTGGAAAAGCTGGAGTACCGCGGGTACGATTCTGCCGGTGTGGCGCTTACCCAGAGGGACGGTATCCGCGTGGTCAAAAGCAAGGGGCGGCTTTCCACCCTGCGCAGTAAGCTGGAGCAGCTGGCGCTGCCCCAGAGCGGCTGCGGCATCGGTCATACCCGCTGGGCGACCCATGGCGAGCCCAGTGATGTGAACAGCCACCCGCACTCCACGCCCCGGGTCAGCATCGTGCACAACGGCATCATTGAAAACTACGGCGCTTTGAAGGAGCGTCTGATCGCTAAGGGCTACACCTTTGCCAGCGAGACCGACACTGAGGTTCTGGTAAAGCTCATCGATAGCTGCTATCAGGGCGAGCCGTTGCAGGCTTTGCAGACTGCGCTGGCCAAGGTGCGGGGCAGCTACGCGCTGGCGGTGCTGTTCAAGGACTACCCGGACACCATCTTTGCGGTCAAGCGGGAAAGCCCGCTCATCGTAGGCTGGGGCGAGGGAGAAAACTTTGTGGCGTCGGATATCCCGGCACTGCTCAAGTACACCCGCCGGTACAGCGTGCTGGAGGAAGGGGACATGGCCGTGTGCACGGCACAGGGCATCCGCTTCTATAACGAGTTTGGCGAGGCAGTGGAGCGCGAAAAGCTGACCGCAGACTGGGATATGGAGGCCGCAGAAAAGGGCGGCTACCCCCACTTTATGCTCAAGGAGATCAACGAGCAGCCCGCCGCCATCACGGCAACGGTCAGCCCTCGGGTGGAGAACGGCCTGCCGGAGCTGCGCATCCCGGAACTGACGGACGAAAAGCTGCGCAGCATCGGCACGGTGCATCTGGTAGGCTGCGGCACGGCCATGCACGCCGGTATGGTGGGCAAGACCGCCATTGAAACGCTGGCCCGGGTGCCCGCAGAGGTGGACATCGCCAGCGAGTTCCGCTACCGCGACCCCATCCTGAAACCGGAGGATCTGGTCATCATCATCAGCCAGTCTGGCGAGACCAGCGATACGCTGGCCGCCCTCAAGCTGGCCAAGAGCCGAGGCGTGCCGGTGCTGGCCATTGTGAACGTGGTGGGCAGCAGCATTGCCCGGGCAGCGGATTACGTCATGTACACCTACGCCGGGCCGGAGATCGCGGTAGCGTCCACCAAGGCCTATATGGTGCAGCTGTGCGTGCTGTACCTGTTTGCCCTGCGCTTGGCCTACGCGCGCGGGCAGCTGACCGAGGAAAAGACCAAGTACTACACCGCCCAGCTGCTCCACGCGCCAGAGGTCATCAAGCCCCGCCTTGCGGACTGCGAGCAGATCAAGTACCTTGCCAGCCGCTATGTGAACACCCAGAGCTGCTTTTTCATTGGGCGCGGGTTCGACTATGCCCTTTCGCTGGAGGGCAGCCTGAAGCTGAAGGAGATCAGCTATGTGCACTCGGATGCCTACGCGGCAGGGGAGCTGAAGCACGGTACCATCAGTCTGATCACGGATGGTGTGCCGGTGATTGCGCTGGCCACCCAGAAGAACGTCTACGAAAAGACCATCTCCAATGCCAAAGAGACCCGCAGCCGCGGGGCGCGGGTGCTGTTGTTCACCACCAAGGACGCGGAGGTGCCGGAGGGCGTTGCCACCGAGGTCATCCGCTTGGACGAGTATGACGACATTCTGATGCCGCTGCAGCTCATCGTGCCGCTGCAATTGTTCGCTTACTATATGGCTGTGCTGCGCGGCTGCGATGTGGATAAGCCCCGCAACCTTGCCAAGAGTGTAACAGTGGAGTGATAGGGAAGAATAGGATTTAGAATGGTCTCCGCTGCGCTCTGACCATTTTTAGCGGAAGAATATTTTTTAATTTTACAAGTCTGGAAAATCTGCGGATTTTCCAGACTTGTTTTTTCATGGGAAAAGCCATCCCCTAAAGGGCATCTCTTCTTGTGAAAAAAGTGGTTTAGAACTGCCCACAGGCGTTTCTGAACCACAGTAAAAATCATCTTTTTTCTGAATATCGGAGCCGCGCGGAGACCATTCTAAATCGTCTATAACACAAAACCGCCCGTTGCACGAAATGTTGTGCAGCGGGCGGTCGTATATGCAGGGGAAGGGGAGCTTACCAGAACCAGTAGCGCTTCTTGAGCACGATGTAGGCAATGGCGATGAGGATCACCACCACGCCGCCTGCGATGAAGAAGGTCCAGTTGATATCACCGAACCGCAGGTTCTGGTTGGTCAGCAGGTAGCGGCCGGCAGTGTCGGCGGTGATGACGCCGTCCTTATAGCTGTTCAGGAACTGCCACTTGTTGCTGATGGTGTTGTACAGGTACAGGCGGGAGTAAATGCTCACATCCAGTTCCAGCTGCACCGCGCAGGGAAGGGTACGGCCGTTGTCCAGCTCAAACTCCAGCCCCTCTGCGCTCTCGGTGAAGGTGATGGCGGTGTCGATCTCGCTGGTGGTACTCTTCACGTCCTTACCGGAAACGTTCAGGGTGTAGCCGTCGCCCACCACGCACAGGGTCTTGCCGGTGGTGCGCAGGGCGTTCAGAATCTCGCCGGTCACGATGGGAACCTCAGACTGGGCGAACACCACCTGATCCTCGGTGCTGTCCTGAATGGTCTGCACCACAGGGTCCAGCGGGATAGTGGTGCTGTCATCCGGGGTGTTCGTGCCGTCATTGCTGCTGTCGCTGCCGGAGGCGGCATCTGCCGAGCGGTTCACGATGACGGTGACCATGGCAGTAGCCTTGCCGTTGGAAATGGTAATGGAGGTAGAACCGGTGCCTACTGCCGTAACCACGCCCGTGGGGCTGACCGTGGCAATGCTGCTGTTGCCGGACTTGAAGGTGAAGGACTGGGATGCACTGGCAGGGGTGGCCTTGGCCGTAATGGTGCGGGTGGCACCGGGCTTGAGCACAATATAGTTGGTGTTGGGGGTGATCACCTGTCCGCTGTTGTTGGAGGTGGTGCCGCTTGTGCCGGTGGAGGAATCCGTGGGCAGGGCAAGCACCGTAACGGTGGTGGTGGCTACCACCGAGCCGCAGGTTGCGGTAATGGTGGCTTTGCCGGGAGCTACGCCGGTCACACGGCCAAAGCTGTTCACCGTAGCAATCTTCTCGTTAGAGGAGGTCAGGGTGACAGTGGCGTAGTTGGAAGCAGAGCTGGGGCGCACCTGCAGCGAAGCCGACACTGAGTTGCCCACATAGATGGTGTTGGAGGAGAGGGAAAGGTCCATCTCGGTCACGATCATGGAGGAGTCCATAGATACCACGATGGTGTAGGCGCAGATCTGGTTGCCAGCTGCTGCCGTAACGGTGGCAGTGCCAACGCCCACAGCCTGTACCACGCCGCTGCTGCTTACGGTCAGCACACTGCTGTCATCGGTCAAAAAGACCACAGAGTCGGTGCTGTAACTGGGGCTGACCACGGGGGACAGCTGCTGAGAAGCACCCAGCAGCATATTGGCAGAGTAGCTGCCGGTGGCAATGCTCTCGGCGGGCACGTCCTTGAGCCATGGCAGTGAAACGCCGTTCTGCTCTTCAACAGGCAGACTGGCTGCGGCAGCGCTCAGTGCGGTGCCGCATACCAGCACACCCAGCATCAGCACACAGGCGGCCAGTTTCTTTGCGGTTCGAATCATGTTGTTTGTACCTCTTTGGGGTGGTGTAGAAGGGGGCATCCTGCCGTGCTGCGTAATCCGTTTTTAGCGGAACAGCACACCCAGAGCCTCCATGGCATACTCAAAATAGGTGACCTGATCGTATTCCACGCGGGCGGTCACGCTCATACCGTTGGAAAGATCCACCTTGTCGCCGCTGCGGCTCACCACATAGGTGGCGTCGGGCTTGATGGTCATCTTGTAGTAGGAGCCGTTGTTGCTGGAGGTCACATCGCTGTCAATGGAGGTGACCGTGCCGGTCAGTGTGCCGTAGGAATACTCCGACAGGCCGGTGATGGCGATCTTGCAGGGGTCGCCGACATGTAGCAGGGGGCGGTCGTTCACCGTCACCATGGCCATGATCTCCAGATCATCGTTCTCGCTGGCAACGGTAGCCAATGCGGAACCGGCGCTCAGCACCATGCCCTCCTTGTAGGGGCTGTCCATGTGGATCACGCCGGAGGTGGGCGCATAGATGTAGTAATCGTTGGCACCAGTGTTCAGGGAATCAATCTGCGCCTGCAGATTATCCACATTGACCTGTGCGCTGGTAATGCTCTGGGAGATAGACTGCATGGTGGAGTAGTACAAAGCCTCCAGCTCGCTCTGGTTCTGCTCCATCAGCGCCTTGATCTGGGTGTCGGAGTAACCGGCAGCCTGATAGGTGGTGGCGTCAAAGGTCTTTTGCGCTACCTGGCTTTTGTAGGTCTGGTACTGGTAGTAGTAGGGCTGGTCCTCGGCATTCGTCTCGTCGAAGTAGTTGGTGTCGTCCTGAATGCACTTGAGCAGCTTGTTGTACTGCTCCAGCTGCTTCTGGTAGATATCCAGTTGGCTTTGCAGGTTATCCTTCTGCATATCCAGATCGGTGCTCTTCAGCCGGGCGATCAGATCGCCTTCATTCACATAGCTGCCCTCAGAGACATACAGCTCGGTGATGGAGCCGGAGTAGCTGGACATGATGTAGGTCTTGTTGGCGGCCTGCACCACACCGCTGTTCTGGCTGACATAGATGCGGTTGGTCTGGGTGCTCCAGATCAACAGAAAAATCATGAACAGACCGGTCAGAATGACAAAGGCGTACCCGTAAGGGGGCAGTTTTTTGTCCATCATGATCCGGCGGTCCTGCAGATCCGAAAGGTTCTGAATGGTTGTCGTCATAATTATTTGGTCTCCATAAATACGTCGATCACGGCATCGTCATCGTCCTGATTGACATAGATGGTATAGTTGTCGCCGGTCAGCTTGATGTCGTTTTCAAAGGCCATGATCTGCAGCTTGGCGGTAGCCAGCTGGTTGTGGCTCATCGGGCCGGTGTAGTGGGCGTACAGGCAGTTCTTCACCCGCAGCACAGCGTCCATGTGGTAGCCGGGCTCCATCTGGGTGATCATCTGGGTGGCCTGCTGCATCATGTACAGTTCCGGCACATGATCCGGGCCGGTACCCATCTTTATCCCCTGCACCAGCGGGCCGATAGGCTGTGCGCCGTTGCTCTTCATAAAGTTCTGCATCTGGGTCAGGATGACCGGCAGATTGCCCAGCTCCTCCGGGCGCACGAGGCGGGAGAGGACGTTGGTCAGCTTGAGGGTCTTGTTTTCAGCAACTTTGATCTCATTCATGATAAATTACCCCTAATCCTGTTATATTTTTAATGTGAACCGAAACAAAAAGGTGCCCGGAAGCGTCTGCCTCCGGGCACACCATAACGAGGCATTTTTTTGCTTCCCCAGCGGGAAAGAGCTTATGCTGCATCCGGGCAAAGGCTGCGGATGCGGTGCGGTCAGTAGGTGATGGACTCGCCGTCGTCGTCCTCTTCCACCACAGCAGAAGGTACCTGCGGAGCGGGCTCGGACTTGCGCTTGCGGAAGATGCCCTGCTGCATATTCCACAGCTCGGCATAGCGGCCATTCTTTGCCATCAGTTCCTCATGGTTGCCGCGCTCCACGATCTTGCCATGATCCATCACAAGGATCAGGTCGCAGTCACGGATGGTAGAAAGGCGGTGCGCCACGATCAGCATGGAGCGGTCTGCCAGTTGCTCGTAGATCATGTTGAAGATCAGCGTCTCGGTGGCAAAGTCCAGATTACTGGTAGACTCGTCCAGAATGTAGAGGTTAGAGTCCTTCAGGAAGGCGCGTGCCAGTGCGATACGCTGCTTCTCACCGCCGGACAGGCCGTTGCCGGCTTCCTCCAGATAGGTGTTGTACTGCAGCGGCAGGTGACGGATAAACTCGTGAGCATCGGCCTTCTTGGCAGCTTCCTTCACCTCGTCCAGCGTGGCATCCATGCGGGAGATGCGGATGTTGTCGTAGATGGTCTTACTGAACAGCTCGATGTTCTGGGGCACATAGGCAATGGCACGGCGCACCGAACTGTTGGTGTACTCGGCCAGATTTGCGCCGTTTATGTCGATCTCGCCGTCCTCGGGGTCGTAGTACTTCAGCAGCAGTTTGGTGATGGTGGATTTGCCGCTGCCGCTGCCGCCCACCAGCGCCACCTTTTTGCCGGCGGGAATGGTGAAGCTGACGTGGTCCAGCGCGGGAGCGCGGTTGCCGTAGCGGAAGGTGACGTCCTTGAACTCAATGTCGCCCTCCACCTTGTCCAGCTCGCTCTGCTCCACACCCTCGGCGGTCTCGTACTCAGAGGGGTAGTCCATGATCTCGGTCAGACGCTTCATGGAGATGCTGGCTTCCTGGATCTGCATCTGCAAACCGATCAGGTTGCTCAACGGGGAGGTGAAGTAGCCGGACAGGGTGCTGAAGGCCATAAAGCCGCCCAGCGTCATTTCGCCGTTCAGCACCTGCGTGATGCCCACATAGGTGGTAAGCATACTGAAACCAGTGGAGATGAAGGAAGAGATCAGGCCCTGCGTGGTGCTGATGCGGCTGGAGCGCAGGCTGATCTTCAGGCTCTTCATGTACTCACGTTCCAGATTATCCAGCTCGGTCTGCTCGTTAGCGTTGCACTTGACGGTCTCGATGCCGCGCAGGCTCTCGATCATCTGGCTGTTCAGCGCAGCCGACTGTGCCATGCTCTCTTCGTTGATCTTTTTGTAGGGCTGCTTGTACACCAGCACCAGAAGGATGCTGACCAGCGCCATGAACAGCGAGATGGAGAACAGCATGGCGTTCATGCGGAACAGAATGATACCGGTGATGACAGCCATGGAGATATCCATCACAAGGCTCAGCGCGATGCTGGTAAAGATAGATTTGATGGTGTTTGCATCCGAGTAACGGGTGGTGATATCACCGGTCTTGCGGGTGGCAAAGAACTTCATGGGCAGATTGAAGATGTGCCCGAAGTAACCCAGCATCAGCGGGATATCGATCTTGATGGACAGATGGATCAGCACCCATTGGCGCACAAAGCCGATCAGCGTGCTGGTAATGCTGACCACACTGAACACCAGGATCAATGTGACCAGCAGGCTGTTCAACCCGTAGGGCAGCACCTCGTCCATCAGAATCTTATTGAACATGGAGGACGCGATGCCCAGAATGGTGGTGATGATCGAACTGAGGATGGCGTAGAAGAACAGCTTTTTCTGGGGCAGCAGCAGGTTGATATACCTCTTCATCATGCCGCCCTTTTCAATCTTGCCGCCCTTGAACTCCGAGGTGGGGTTCAAAAGCAGCAGAACGCCGGTAAAGTTCTTGTAGAACTCGTCCAGACTGATCTTTTTCAGTTCCGTGCCGGGGTCGCCGATGATGACGTAATCCTTGCACTTATGTTTTTTGCCCTTTTCCTCTTCTTCCTTGCGGGCTTCAGCGTCTTGCAGCATGTGCTTGCGGCGCGCGCCGTCATCCTTGATAGTGGTCTTTTTGAACACCACAACAAAGTGAGCCAGACCCTGATCGGTGATGACCTGTGCAATACAGGGAAGCGAGAAATCGCTCAGAAAGTTTTCGCGGTCCACGCGGACTGCGGCGGTGGTAAAACCAAGTTCATTGGCGGCTTTTTGCAGGCCTACAAGGTTGGTGCCTTTCAGGTCGGTGCCCATCATATCCCGCAGGCGGGTAATGGTAACTTCCTTTTTGTAGTGCAGGCACACCATGGCCAGACAGGCAGCCGCACAGTCGGTGGTATCGTGCTGCCGGACGTAGGTATAACGCATAGATGTTTCCTTTTACTCTCAAGATTTATTCAAACGACACCAAGCCGCCCTGCCGCCCTGCGTTTGCCGCACAAGACCACCGGCCTGCCTGCTGATTTGACCAACGAAAAAACTGCGCTCCTGCACGGCAGTCTTCTGACCGGGGAGCGCCTGTCTGTGGGCAGAAAAGATTGTGCAGCCTGCACAGTACCTTTTCCACGCCTATAAACTTATAAAAGTATACCACAACCACTAGGGTTCTTCAAGGCGATATTTTTTAAGAACCGTAAAGAAAGGGCGAAAAAGATGCAGATAAACAAAAAAGCGATGGAAGAATATCCATCGCTTGCTGGCGCCTCTTGCCTGACTCGAACAGGCGACACCCTGATTAACAGTCAGGTGCTCTAACCGACTGAGCTAAAGAGGCATATCAGTGACTGCGAGAAATATTATACCGCAGTCACCGCACTTTTGCAAGCCCTTTTTGCAAAAAATGCTGAGTAATTTGTCAGCCATGAAAAAAGCAGCGCAAAAACGCCCGTAGGTGCTTCTGCGCTGCTATAATAAGGATGCTTTTTTGAAATTACTTCAGCTTGCTCTTGGCCTTCATGCGCTGGTCATGGTTCAGAATCTGCTTACGGATACGCAGGTTCTCCGGGGTGACCTCCAGCAGCTCGTCCTGTGCCAGGAACTCCAAGCAGCCCTCGAGGCTCAGCTTGCTGACCGGGATCAGGCGCAGAGCGTCGTCGGAGCCGGAAGAACGGGTGTTGGTCAGGTGCTTGGTCTTGCAGACGTTCACGTCCACATCCTCGCCGGAAGCGGTGTAGCCGATGACCATGCCCTCGTACACCTTCTCGCCGGGGCCCACCAGCAGGGTGCCGCGCTGCTGAGCGTTGAACAGACCGTAGGTGACGGCCTCGCCGGTCTCAAAGCTGACCAGAGAACCGGTGGAGCGGTTGGCGATCATGCCAGCCCAGACGTCGTAGCCGTCAAAGATCTGGTTGATGATGCCCTCGCCGTGGGTATCGGTCAGGAACTGGTTGCGGTAGCCGAACAGGCCGCGGCTGGGCATCCGGAACTCCAGACGCACACGGTCAGAGCCCAGGGACTCCATCTGCTGCAGGATGGCCTTGCGCTGGCCCAGACCGGTCATGACGGCACCCTGATACTGGGTGGGCACGTCGATGACAACGTGCTCCATGGGCTCGTAAGTCTTGCCGTCGATGACCTTGGTCAGAACGTGCGGGGGAGAGACCTGCAGCTCATAGCCCTCGCGGCGCATGGTCTCGATGAGGATGGACAGGTGCATCTCACCACGGCCCATGACACGGAAGGAATCGGTGGTGGCGGAGTCCTCTACCTTCAGGGCCACGTCCTTCAACAGTTCCTTCTGCAGACGGTCGCGGATCTGACGGCTGGTGACGAACTTGCCCTCACGGCCGGCCAGCGGGCTGTCGTTGACCGAGAAGGTCATCTCCACGGTGGGGTCGTTGATCTTGACGAAGGGCAGCGGCTCCACGTTGGAGGGGCTGCACAGGGTGTTGCCGATGGTCACGTCCGGCAGACCGGAGAATGCCACGATATCACCTGCGGTGATGTTGTCGCACGGCTGACGGCCGTTTGCCTGGAAGTCGTACAGCTTGGTCAGACGGCCGCGCATCTTCAGGTCGGGGTTGTGCCAGTCGCACACGACCACTTCCTCGCCTACCTTGGCAACACCGTTCTGGATGCGGCCGATGCCGATACGGCCCACGAACTCGTTGTAGTCCACAGAGGAGACCAGCATCTGGAAGGGAGCCTCAGGGTCGCCCTCGGGCGGCTTGATGGTGCTCAGCAGGGTGTCGAACAGGGGGATCAGGTCGGTGCCCGGCACATCCGGGTCCAGGCTGGCGGTGCCGTCACGGCCGCAGCAGAACAGCATGGGGCAGTCCAGCTGCTCGTCGGTAGCACCCAGATCCATCAGCAGGTACAGCACCTCGTCGATGACTTCCTTGATGCGGGCGTCAGGGCGGTCGATCTTGTTGATAGCCACCACCAGGCTCAGGTTCTGCTGCAAAGCCTTCTGCAGCACAAAGCGGGTCTGGGGCATGCAGCCCTCGGCAGCGTCCACCAGCAGCAGCACGCCGTTGACCATCTTCAGCACGCGCTCCACCTCGCCGCCAAAGTCGGCGTGGCCCGGGGTGTCAACGATGTTGATCTTGACGCCCTTGTAGGTGCAGGAGCAGTTCTTAGCCAGAATGGTGATGCCGCGCTCACGCTCGATATCGCCGCTGTCCATCACGCGCTCGGCCACGGCCTGATTGTCGCGGAAAGCGCCGCTCTGACGCAGCAGGGCATCCACCAGGGTGGTCTTGCCGTGGTCAACGTGAGCGATAATGGCAACGTTGCGCAAATCGTTACGAACCATAAATTTCTACCTCTCTATTTAAAAAGACTCATAAAATACGAACGAACGTCATACAATCCTAAGTTTATAACAGAACAGGGTGGTTTGTCAAGATTGTATAAAAATTTTTTCTGCAATTCGGCATTATGCCCGTAAACTTTCCGCAGATTTGTGCGGCGTGTACCTTAAAAATATGCTATACTAAAACCATAAAACGAACCGGAGGTGTTTTGCATTGAAGCTGACATTTTTAGGCGCGAACCACGAGGTGACCGGCAGCTGCACCATGCTGGAAGCGGCAGGGCAGCGTTTCCTCATTGACTACGGCATGGAGCAGGGCAAGAATGTGTACGAAAACCAGCCCTTGCCCGTAGCCCCCGGCGAGATCGACTTTGTGCTCATCACCCATGCCCATATCGACCATACCGGTCTTTTGCCGCTGCTGGCGCACAACGGCTTCCGGGGCAGGATCTACGCCACCATCCCCACCGTGGAGCTGTGCGGCATCATGCTGCGGGACTCGGCGCATATTCAGGAGTTTGAAGCCGAGTGGAAAAACCGCAAGGGCAAGCGCTCTGGCGCAGAGCCGGTGGAGCCCATGTACACCGTGCAGGATGCCGAGGCCGCCTGCCGCTTGTTTCTGGGCGTAGAGTACGACAAGCGCATCAAGCTTGCCCCGGGCATCGAGGCACGGTTCGTGGACGTAGGGCACCTGCTGGGCTCTGCCAGCATCGAGCTGTGGATCACCGAGGGCAGCACCACCACAAAGCTGGTGTTCTCCGGCGATATCGGCAATCTGAATCAGCCCATCATAAAAGACCCCGCCTATATCCAGCAGGCGGACTATGTGTTCATGGAGTCCACCTACGGTGACCGCAACCACGCCCCACGGCCGGACTATGTGGCGGAACTGGCAAAAATTTTGCAGCGCACCTTTGACCGGGGCGGCAACGTGGTGGTGCCCAGCTTTGCCGTGGGCCGCACGCAGGAAATGCTGTATTTTTTGCGGGAGATCAAGGAAAAAGGGCTGGTCAAGGGGCACGGCAACTTCCCGGTCTACATCGACAGCCCGCTGGCCACCGAAGCCACCCGCATCTTCCGGGATACAGACCCCGACTGCTTTGACGCCCAGACCCGCGCTTTGCTGGAAAAGGGCATCGACCCCATCAACGTGCCGGGGCTGCGCATCAGCGTGACCAGCGATGACTCCCGCATGATCAACACCGACCGCACGCCCAAGGTCATCCTGTCTGCCAGCGGCATGTGCGAAGCCGGACGCATCCGCCACCACCTCAAACACAACCTGTGGCGGCCGGAATGTACCATTCTGTTCGTGGGCTTTCAGGCCGTGGGCACCTTGGGGCGCACCCTCATTGAGGGAGTGGACTCGGTCAAGCTGTTCGGTGAGCCCATCGAGGTAAAGGCGGAGATCTGTCAGCTGACCGGTATGTCCGGCCACGCGGACAAGGACGGTCTGCTGCGCTGGGTGAACGCCTTTACGGAAAAGCCCCGGCGGGTGTTCGTGATCCACGGCGAGGACGAGGTGGAAAACCGCTTCGTGGACACCCTGACCGAGCAGGGCTTTACCGCCTGTGCGCCTTACAACGGTGCGCAGTGGGCCATCGGTGCCGAGGGTGCAGTCTGCCTGCAGGAGGGCACGAAGGTCCGTGTGGAGCAGAGGACAGGCGAGGGTGCAAACCGCGCCGCTACCGTGTTCCAGCGGCTGCTCAGCGCCGGCAAGCGCCTGCTGCGGGTCATCGAGCACAACGAGGGCGGTGCCAACAAGGATCTGGCAAAATTTGCCGACCAGATCAACGCTCTGTGCGACAAATGGGACAGGTAATGCTGCGGCCTTCTGCAGCAGAGCAGCCCGGGAAAAACGCAGCAGCGTCAAAAGCTTCCGGACACACTGCACCGCTGAAAAAAAGAGGAGAGATTTTTGTAAAAAACCGTTGACAAGCGCCCCACCGGCTGGTATAATAATCCATGTCGTCAGGCATAAAGCCAAGCATCTGGGGGTTTAGCTCAGCTGGGAGAGCGCTTGCATGGCATGCAAGAGGTCACCGGTTCGATCCCGGTAATCTCCACCAGAACAAAAAGCACTACACGGAAATGTGTAGTGCTTTTTTCGTTAAGGCCAAACGAGTGAGGGCTTCGTTCACCCGGGAGAGCGCCGTGCATGGACTGCAAGAGGGTCACCGTGATTACAACAGCCCGGTAATCTCCACCAGAACGAAAGCACCACACGGAAACGTGTGGTGCTTTTTTGTTTTATCTGCCGTTTACCTTAACGTCCCCTTTCATGAAAAAAGCGTTTGTCGCAGCCCGCAGGCCGTGACAAACGCTTTTTATTTTACTGTGCACCCAGACGCATTTTGAAGTCCTGATAGCCAAAGTGCACCAGTTCCCTGCAATTGCCGTCTGCGCTCAGCAGCCAGATGGGCGGCAGGGGCATCCCGTTGAAGGTGTTGTTCTTGCAGGTGGTGTAGATGGCCATATCGCCGAAGATGAGCTTATCGCCCTCGGCAAGGGGGGCGTCAAAGCTGTAATCCCCGATGATATCCCCCGCAAGGCAGGTGGGGCCGCCCAGTCGGACGGTGTGCGCCTTCTCCCCTGCCTCGTCGGCGTCCAGCAGCGGCGGGCGGTAGGGCATCTCGATGACATCCGGGGTGTGGCAGGCTGCGGACATATCCAGAATGGCAAGACTGGTATCCCCGTTGCGCAGGGTGTCCAGCACGGTGGTGACGAGATATCCCGCGTTCAGCGCCCATGCCTCGCCGGGCTCCAGATACACCTGCACGCCGTACTTCTGCCGTACCGAGAGGATGCAGTTTTCCAGCGTAGCAAGGGCGTAGCCCGGGCGGGTGATGTGGTGCCCCCCGCCGAAATTGAGCCACTGCATTCTGGGCAGCAGGTCGGCAAACTTTTTCTCCACCGCTGCCAGCGTCACCGCCAGCGCGTCCGCATCCTGCTCGCAGAGGGTGTGGAAGTGCAGACCATCCAGCAGGGTGGGCAGCTCCGGGTGCGCTACCACAGCGGCGTCCCACTGAGCACGGGTGGTGCCCAGACGGCTGCCGGGGGCGCAGGGGTCGTAAATTTCATGACCCTCCTGCGTGGAGCACTCCGGGTTGATGCGCAGACCGATGCTTTTGCCCGCCGCCTTTGCCGCCGGGCCGAACTTTGCCAGCTGGCTGGGCGAGTTGAACACGATGTGGTCGGCGTATTGCAGCAATTCCTCAAACTCATCTGCCCGGTAGGCAGCGCAGAACACATGGTTTTCCTTCTCCGGCAGCTCTTCCCTGCCCAAGCGGCTCTCGTACAGGCCGCTGGCCTCGGTACCAGCCAGATAGGGTGCCAGCACCGGGTAGACGTTAAAGTTGGAAAAAGCCTTCTGCGCCAGCAGGATGCGGCAGCCGGTACGCTGCTGCACACCCAGCAATATCTCACCGTTACGGCGCAGCTGAGCTTCGTCCAGCAGGTAGCAGGGGGTGGGCAGGCGGTGCAGCTGCTCCTCGGACAGGTTTGCCAGCCCCGCAAAGGGCGGGCGGCTGTCGCGCACCCGCATCAGTCCACCAGAGCCGGGCTGTGGCTCTCGGAGCGGGGCAGGCCGTACTTATCCAGTGCATCCAGATACGGATCGGGATCAAACTCCTCGACAGTGTGCACGCCCTTGGTGGTCCACTTGCCGGTGAGCAGCATCAGGGCGCCGCACATAGCCGGCACGCCGGTGGTGTAACTGATGGCCTGACTGCCCACTTCTTTGTAGCACTCCTGATGATCGCAGACGTTGTAGATGTAGTAGGTCTTATCCTTGCCGTCCTTTTTGCCGGTAAAGATGCAGCCGATGTTGGTCTTGCCCTTGGTACGGGGGCCAAGGCTGGCGGGGTCCGGCAGCAGAGCCTTGAGGAACTGGATGGGCACGATCTCCTGTCCGTTGAAGTTGACAGGGGTGGTGGACAGCATGCCCACGTCCTCCAGACAGCGCATATGGTCCAGATAGCTCTGGCCAAAGGTCATGAAGAAGCGGATGCGCTTTGCCTCCGGGATGTTCTTTGCCAGAGACTCGATCTCCTCATGGTGCAGCAGGTACATATCCTTGTCGCCCACCTGATCGAAGTTGTACTCCCGCTTGATGCTCATGGCCGGGATCTCCACCCAGTGGCCGTTCTCCCAGTAGCTGCCGGGGGCAGATACCTCGCGCAGGTTGATCTCGGGGTTAAAGTTGGTGGCAAAGGCATAGCCGTGGTCGCCGCCGTTGCAGTCCAGAATGTCGATAGTATCAATGGTATCAAACTCGTGCTTTTTGGCGTAGGCGCAGTAAGCCTGCGTCACACCCGGGTCGAAGCCGCTGCCCAGCAGAGCGGTCAAACCGGCTTCCTCGAATTTTTTGGCGTAGGCCCACTGCCAGCTGTAATCAAAGTAGGCAGAGAAACCGGCCTCCTTGCAGCGCTTCTCGTAGATAGCGCGCCACTCCGGATCGTCGGTGTTCTCGGGCTCGTAGTTGGCGGTGTCCATGTAGTTGACGCCGCAGGCAAGGCAGGCGTCCATGATGGTCAGATCCTGATAAGGCAGGGCGATATTCATTACCAGATCGGGCTGGTAAGCCTTGATGAGGGCGATGACCTCCTCCACCTTGTCTGCGTCCACCTGTGCGGTGGTGATCTTGGTAGTAGTGGTGGGAGCCAGCTCGGCAGCCAGCTTATCGCACTTTGCCTTGGTGCGGCTGGCGATGCAGATCTCGGTGAACACCTCGGGCACCTGGCAGCACTTATGGATGGCAACGGAGGCCACGCCGCCGCAGCCGATGATCAGAACTTTGCTCATGTCGGTTACTCCTTTATCTGTAAAATGGTAGGTTCGTATTTATACCTGAAAGCCCGGCCAGCCCTTGTCCAGCGCGATCAGGGTCTCGCGCAGCACCTTGCAGGCGGTGGCGGTGGAAACGCCGGTGGTGTCCAGCGTGGGGGCCAGCTCGTTCAGGTCTGCACCGATGATGTTGGCCTTGGTCACGGTGCGGATAGCCTCCAGCAGCTGCAAAAAGCTTACGCCGCCAGCCTCCGGGGTACCGGTGCCCGGGAAGCAGGAGGGGTCAAGGCAGTCCAGGTCAATGGTCAGATACACCGGCACCTTGCTCTCGCACAACTGTGCGGTCAGCTCGGCAAGACCGGTAAAATCAAACTTGTGCATCTCGGTGTGCTGGGCAGCAAACTCAAACTCTGCCCGGTCGCCGCTGCGGATGCAGAACTGATGGATGCGGCCGTCCCCTACCAGCTCGTGGCAGCGGCGCAGCACACAGGCGTGGCTCAGCTTCGCGCCCAGATAGTCATCCCGCAGGTCTGCGTGGGCATCGAAATGGACGATGTGCAGGTCGGGGTATTTCTTCACCGCAGCCCGCACGGCACCCAGTGTGACCAGATGCTCGCCGCCCAGCAGCAGCGGGAATTTGCCGTCCTTCAGGATCTCCTCTGCCCGGGCCTCGATATCGGCCAGTGCCAGCTCGCTGGAGCCAAAGCACAGCTCCAGATCGCCGCTGTCGAACACGTCAAAATCGGTCAGGTCGGCGTTCTGGTAGGGGCTGTAAGTCTCCAACCCGTAGCTCTCGTGCCGGATGGCCGCCGGGCCGAACCGTGCACCGGGGCGGTAGCTGGTGGTAGAATCGTAAGGTGCACCGTACAGCACGATGCTGGCGGCGCGGTAGCTGCTGTCGCAGCCGATAAAGTTCTCAACGTTGGGGCGCATTAGTGTTCCTCCACTTCCCGCAGCATCTCCTCCAGAAAAGCCGGCAGGTAGAATGCTCCGATATGCAGTTTGGTGGTGTAGTAGCGGGTGCGCATATTCAGCGCCTTCCACGCTTCTGCGTCCAGATCATCAATGGGATGGTATTTTTTGCTTGCAAAGCCGAACAGCCAGTAGCCCGCCGCAAAGGTGGGGATATGCGCCTGATACACCCGGCTGATGGGGAAGGTGGACGCAATACGCTTGTGGCTGCGCTGCATGGCGCTGGCGTCCTCGGCGTAGAAGGGGCTGCCCTGCTGGTTGACCATGATGCCGTCCTCTTTCAGGGCGTTGAAGCAGCTGCCGTAGAACTCGCGGGTGAACAGGCCCTCGGAAGGGCCGAAGGGGTCGGAGGAGTCCACGATGATCAGGTCGTACTCTTCCTCGCAACGGCGGATATACTTCAGGGCGTTCTCAAAGTAGATATGCACCCGGCGGTCATCCATACGGCAGGCATTGCCGGGCAGGTAAGCGCGGCAGGCTTCCACCACCTGCGGGTCCATCTCCACAAGGTCGATGCGCTCCACGCGGTCGTAGCGGGTCAGCTCCCGCACCACGCCGCCGTCTCCGGCACCGATGACCAGAATGTCCTTGGCTTCCTTGTGCACCGCCATGGGCACATGGACGATCATTTCGTCGTAGATGAACTCGTCGCGCTCGGTCAGCATCACGTTGCCGTCCAGCGTGAGCACCCGGCCGAACTCCGGAGTCTCAAAGATATCAATGCGCTGATAATCGCTCTGCTTGGAGTAGAGCTGCTTGTTCACACGAATGCTGTGCTTCACATCCGGGGTGTGAAACTCTGAAAACCAAAATTCCATCTCTTTCCCTCCTTATGCCAGAACATTCAGGTGCAAAATTTCAGGGTCCTCCGGGCCGGTCATGCTGCAGCCCTTGGCCTTGGCGTACTCGATATAGTTCAAAATCTCCTTGGTGATGCGCTCGCCGGGTGCAAGGATGGGGATGCCCGGGGGATAGCACATGACGAACTCGCTGCACACCATGCCCTCGGTCTCGCGCAGGGGCAGGCTCTTTTTGGGGGCGTAGAAGGCCTCCTGCGGGCTGGCGGCCACCACGGGGTCGATGTATTCCTGACTCAGCAGACCCGAACCATCGGTGCGGTAGCGGCGCTTGATCTCGGCCAGAGCACTGACCAGACGCTCCACCTCCTGCGGGCGGTCGCCGATGGACAGGTAGGCAAGGATGTTGCCGATATCGCCGAACTCGATCTGAATATCGTACTCATCGCGCAGGATATCGTAGACCTCGATGCCGGCAAGACCAATATCCAGCGTATGGACGCTGAGCTTGGTAGTGTCAAAGTCAAAGACGGAATCGCCGTTGCACAGTTCCTTGCCAAAGGCGTAGTAGCCGCCCACGGCGTTGATTTCCTCGCGGGCATACTCGGCAATATCCGCCACCTGATGGAACACCTGCCGTCCCCGCAGCGCCAGATTGCGGCGGGAGATATCCAGACTGGACATCAGCAGGTAGCTGCCGGAGGTAGTCTGGGTCAGGTTGATGATCTGACGCACATAGCCCTGATGCACGTTGGGGCCGATGAGCAGCAGGCTGGACTGGGTCAGGCTGCCGCCGCTCTTGTGCATGGAGACCGAGGCCATATCCGCGCCTGCCGCCATGGCAGATACCGGCAAGCCGCCGCCAAAGTAGAAATGGGTGCCGTGGGCTTCGTCAGCAAGGCAGAGCATCCCGGCGTCGTGCGCCATTTTTACGATGGCACGCAGGTCAGAGCAGATGCCGTAGTAGGTGGGATTATTCACCAGCACAGCCACAGCGTTGGGGTGCTCCTTAATGGCCTTGGCCACCTGCTCCCGCTTCATGCCCAGCGAAATGCCCAGGCGCTTATCCACCTCCGGGTTCACATACACCGGCACCGCGCCGCACAGCACCAGCGCGTTCAGCACGCTGCGGTGCACGTTGCGGGGCAGAATGATCTCATCGCCCCGCTTGCAGGCGGTAAGTACCATGCTCTGCACGCTGCTGGTGGTGCCGCCCACCATTAAAAAGGCGTGTGCTGCGCCAAAGGCATCGGCGGCAAGCTCCTCAGCTTCCCGGATGACCGACACCGGGTGGCAAAGGTTATCCAGCGGCTTCATACTGTTCACGTCCACGCCCACGCACTGCTGACCCAGAAAAGCGGTCAGCTCCGGGTTGCCGCGGCCCCGCTTGTGGCCGGGCACATCAAAGGGCACCACCCGCATCTGCCGGAACCGCTCCAGCGCCTCATAGATAGGCGCACGGCGCTGATCCAGCCGGGAACGCGCTTTGTTCTCGTTCATCTTTTCCTCCGTCCCTGTTCTTCTTTTTGCACAACAAAAAAGCGCAGGCACTGCACAAATATGCAGACCTGCGCTTGGAAAAGCCTTTTCCGCGCTGATAAAGCACCCAGCCGTAAGTGCCGGTGCTGCGCGTTATTCGCGATCCAAAAAGACGGGGTGATGAGAGTCTATATAGCAACTACACTTTTACTACTCTTATTGACCGTTTCACAAGTCTGCGCATAGGCTGCGCAATTTCATGGTTGTAAAGGAACCAACTTATAAAATTTGAGCTTCAAACTCAATCAATAATGGCAGCTTGCGCCGCCGGTCGGCAGTGGACCCGGCTGTCCGTATGGCCTTAGCCCCGTTTGGGCGGTCCCGAGTAAATTGCTTTGAAAAGACTCTGCAAGGCGGCGTCTCTCAAAATCAACAAAAGAATAACATGATTCGCCCCGTCTGTCAACCAAAACTTTTTGGCAGTCGCCCGCTGCGGGTGCGCAGGGCGGCGCTCGGCGCGCAAAATGGAGCATTTTGTGCAAAAAAGCAGATACCCTTCCCGGCGCAGTATGCTATAATAAAGGAGCAATGAATGGAGAAAGAGGGTGTAGGGATGGCACTGCCAATCGCCATCGTAGAGGATCAGGCAGCAGATGCCCGGCGGCTGGAGGAGCTGCTGCAACAGCAGTTGCCTGCAGCCGAGTGCACATGGTTTACCTGCGGAGATGATTTTCTCCGCGCCGCAGCAGAGCCCGGCCTGTACGCTGTGGTGTTTCTGGATATCTGCATGGCGGGCACCAATGGCATCGAGACCGCCCGCCGGCTGCGACAGGCCGACCCGGAGGTGCTGATCGTATTCGTGACCTCCTCGCCGGAATATGTATGGGACGCCTTTCCGGTGCACCCCTTCGATTACCTGCTCAAACCCTATCAGGAGGAAAAATTCGTGCACCTTGCCGCCGAGTTGCGGCGGGCGCTGCGTTGTAAGGAGCCGGAACTGGAGATCCGCATTGCCCGCCAAAGCATTCAGCTGCCGCTGCGCAAGGTGCTGTATGCCATTGCCCGGAACCACTACGTCCTTATCACCACTGAGGAGGGCGAGTACCGTGCCATGTGCAGTTTTGCGCAGATTGAAGAAAAGCTTACTGCTCTGGAAAACTTTATGAGCTGCAACCGGGGCGTTATCATCAACATGGACAAGGTGCTGCGGTTCGGGGAGGACTGCATCGAGATCCTGGACGGCACCCGCCTGCCGGTACGGCAAAAGGATAAATGCACCCTGCTTGCCCGCTTTACACAATACCAGTTCCGCCACATGCGGCAGGAGCTGCACTGAGGAAAGGAGCAGCCGCCATGGATCTTGCCCTGTTCGGCCGTTATTTTCTGGATTTTGCACTGCTGTACCCCAGCGCGTTTCTGTGTCTGGCATCCCTATGGGAAAAGCTGCGCACCCCCAGGCGCACCGCCTGCATCGCTGCCGGGTGCATTACCCTGCTGTGCTTCGGCTGCGCCGCACTTTGCTCCGTGTTCGGGCTGAGCAGCAATTCTCTCCTGCCCGCCATCGTGCTGGTTTCCTTCTGGCTACTGCGCTGGCGGGTAACGCCGGAAGTGACCGTAAGCCAGACCGCCTTTTTATTTTCCATCTCTGCCGTGATGATGGCGGTGTGTTCCCTGCTGTCGACGGTGCTCAACGCCCAGGCCGAGATCTCCAACCCACGGACTGTCTGCCTTGCCTCCACGGCGCTGCTGCGGCTGGGCCTTGCCGCGGTGCTCACCGTGCTGTTCTGGTTCACCGCCGTGCAGTGGAGCCGGTGGCTGCTGCGGGAGTACAGCGGTGAAGCCTTCTGGCAGTCTGCGTGGCCGCTGCCCACCCTCTATGCCGTTTTTCTGGTATACTGTATGCCGCTGAACCCCGCCGTGGTGCTGGTCGGGCGACTGAAGATCATCTCGGTGCTGGCGGTGTCCATCTCGCTGTTCGGCATCTTTCTGCTGCTGTACGAGATGTACCGCGTTGCCCGGGAGTTCACCCGCAATGCCCAGCTGGACCGGGAAAACCAGCTGCTGGCCATGGAATCCCGCCGGTACATGGAGTTACAGACCTATCTGGACAACACCCGCCGTCTGCGGCACGACTTCCGGCAGCATCTGCATGTGATTGCCGGACTGACCGAGACCGGGCAGCTGGAGGAGCTGAAAAGCTATCTGCACCAGTACGAAAGCGAGCTCAGCGAGCACCGTCCCAGCCTGTGCGCTAATGCCGCCGTGGATGCACTGGCCGGATATTACGACCATGCAGCCGGGCAGCAGAGCGTTCCTGTGGAGTGGAAGCTGGCGCTGCCCCGGCAGCTGCCCATGCCGGAGGCCGACCTGTGCACCATTCTGGGCAATCTGCTGGAAAACGCCCTGCACGCCAGTCAGAAGCTGCCGCCGGAGCAGCGCCGGGTGCAGGTGATGGCGCAGATGCTCAGTCCCGCCATGCTGGGGCTTGTGGTGGAGAACCGTTACGACGGCATGCTGAAAAAACAGCAGGGCATCCTGCGCTCCACCAAGCACGAGGGCACCGGCATCGGGCTGGTATCTGCCGAGACGGTAGTGCACAAATATAACGGCAGTCTGCATTTGGAGACAGAGGAACACCTCTTCCGGGTGAATGTCCTGCTGAATCTGTAGCCACCGGCAGACTAACGCGAAAGCGTTCGCAAAAAGCAGCGCCGTCCTTTGCAGAGAGGTTTTTCTGCGAAGGGCGGCGCTGTATTATTTTTCAGGCTTCTCTGTGCTTTTTTGTGCGGCTTCCAGCTCATCCACCCGCTTTTGCAGGGCGGTGATCTTATCGTCCATTTTCAAAAATGTCCAGACCAGAACAGCCAGCACCAGCGCGGGAGGAACAACCATCCACAGGGACTGCTGACACCAGAGCAGCAGCGAATAGCCGCCGAATACAGTAAAAATAAATACGGCAAACAGGCTTGCAGCCAGTACAGCAAAAAATCCCATACAGAAAGTCTCCTTTCAGTTATTCTTCCGTTTCTTCCTCGTCCGGGTCCAGCTCAATGCTGAACACGGCTTTTTTCAGCTTGCCGCAGCCCTGCGCCTTCAGACCGGATTTATACGGTTCCCCCGCCAGATACAGGGCAAAGCGTCCCTCGCACAGCATTCCGGCAATGCTGGTACCGGCAGTGCCTACGGTGGTGTCGGCGGCTTCATCGGTGGACTTGGTGGGGGTCAGCTCCGCAAGGCTTACCTCAAACAGCTCACTGCCGTCCAAGTCAGTCTCCAGCGTGATGTGGTTGTCGTGCCGCTGGAACAGCGCCTTGTCGGAGGTCTGGGGCGTGACAGTGCTCACCGTGACCACCGCCTTGTCTCCATCAATGCGGGTGCGCCCGGCAGGAAGGGTGGTGATATCCCGCGCCATGATGTACTCGATCACGGTGTCCAGATTGTCGCTTACGCCCAGATAGTTGGGCAGGTTGTTCAGGGTATCGTAAATCATGGAAAAAGTCCTCCATCTGTATCGTTTTGGTTACCTGTATGGTATCACAGGTCAGGGACAGATGCAATATGTGTGCGGGCGGATGTCGCGAGCCGCGCTGTATAAGGAGCCCGGGTCGCGGCTGGCAGCGGTCGTCGCTGTTCGAATCCACCCTTGCAGCCCCTTTTGCAAGACAAATAAAACAGAAACTCCGGTACCCATTGGATACCGGAGTTCTTGGTGGAGCGAAGCAACCCAAATCCGAACCATTGCCCGCTGGGGCATCTTTGGCGGCAATTTCATCGAAAGTGATGGTTTTTGTGCCGTCTTTGTAGTTGAACGTAATCAAAACTTTTTCATCATAAAGATAAACGGCGTTCACGAACGTGTTGATAAGCGTTTCCCGGTGGCTTTTCACGTTCGGGTCGAGTTTGCGGAACCGGGTCAGCCAGAAACGAACCTGATTTTCGCTTAACCGTGGCCGAGCGATTTTTTCTTCGGCGATTCGAACCTCAAGTTCTTTCTGCTGGGCTTCCAGCTTTTCCAAACGCGATTTGGTGGAGTTGGTCAGCACACCTGCTTGAATGGCGTTCAGCATATTTTCAATGCCGTTCTCTACCTCGCGCATCTGCTTTTCCAGCAAAGGGAGCGTGGTGTTTTCCTGATCCTGCAGCTCCATCACTTCCGCAACGATGGCATCAATCACGGCATCGTTCTGAATCAGCTTCATGGTTTCAGCCACGACCAAATCTTCCAGCCATTCCTTACGAACGGTCTTTTTCTTACAGGTCTTGAAACGCTTAGCAGTAGAGCACTTATAATAATGATGAACGACCTTGTTCCGGCCTGTGCCGCACTCACCGAACATCATCGCACCGCACATTCCGCAGAACAGCTTGGTGGTGAGCAGGTAATCATCCTCGGCCTTGTGACGGGCAGGAGCGCGGCTGTTCTTCTTGATTTTTTGCTGCACTTCTTCAAACAAGTCCCTGTCCACGATGGCCGGGATGCTGTCGGGCATCACGATGTCCTTGAAGTGGTTTTCTCCGATGTACCGTTTGTTCGTCAGCAGCGTCTGAACACTGTTGTAGGTGAACTTCTGATTGCGGTTGGTAGTCACATCGCTGTCGTTCAGCCAGTTCATCAGCTCTTTCATGGTTGCACCATCGTTGTAACGCTGAAAGACTTCTACCACAAAGGGAGCTTTCAAAGGGTCAATCTGGAAGAACTTTTCCTCGTCTACCGTATAGCCAATGGGAATCGTGCCGCCGTTGTACTTACCCTTCAGAACATTCTCGGTCATGCCGCGCACGACCTTTTCAGAAAGTTCTGCGGAATAGTATTCAGCCATACCGGTGAGCATGCTCTTGACCATGATACCCGCTGGGCTGTCAGAGATGGGCTCCGTGGCAGACACCAGCTTGACATGATTCCGCTCCAACTGGTACTCATAGTGTGCAGAATCATAGCGGTTTCGGGCAAAGCGGTCAAGTTTCCAGACCAGCACAATGTCAAACAACCGTTTTTCGCTGTCCTTGATCATCTGCTGGAAGTCCGGGCGGTTATCAGTTTTGGCGGAAAGGGCGCGGTCAATGTAGTGCTTGACCACGGTGATGCCGTTTTTTTCGGCGTAGGCCGTACATTCACGAATCTGGCCTTCGATGGATTCTTCGCGCTGGTTGTCGCTGGAATAGCGGGCGTAAATCACGGCGGTCATGCAAACACCCCTTTCACTTCATTCTCCGCAGGCGGCGCACAAGGTCGGATGCACTGTACAGCACACGGGCCACCGACACGGTATTTTCGCCCACGATGTAGAACACCGAGTAGTTGTCCACCAGCATCTGCCGCAGTCCTTGGGTGCGCTCCGGCTCACTTTCCACTAACGCACAGCGCTCTGGCAGGATGTTCAGGGATTGGATAGCTTCTGCAATGCGGTTATACTGCCCCATAGCTGTGTCAGGCTCCAGCAGACGGTCGGCAATGTAGCTGTAGATCTGCTCCATATCGCTGAGGGCTGCATGGGAAATTTTCACGTCATACTGCTTCATCTGTGCTGTTCCCTGAACTGTGCGAATGCGCTTGCGGCATCCACGGTATCACCGTTCTGAATCTCCTTGATGCCCACCTGCAAGGCTGCATGAAGCTGGTCATCGGTCATAGTGTCAGCATTCAGAGCCGCAGGAGCCTTCGGCAGGGACAGCGAGAAGGGAATGCCGCCAGTCAGGGTGATCTGGCGCAGGTACATATCAATGGCCGTTGCCATTGGGATGCCGAGCTGCTTCAGCACATCTTCAGCTTGCTGCTTGACGCTGGGACTGACCCGGACATTCAGCATCATCGTTTTTTCCATGGTTATCACCTCGAAAATATTGTAATGCTTTTTGCATTACAAATCAATCGAGAGCTAAGTAACATTTGAAATTCTCCATATTGCATAATATATTCATCGTTAAATTGTTCAAAACGCAGAATATTCATTCATTAGAATAAATCTTTGGAGTACGCCCAGTTTGTGCTGGGTGGTGAGATTGAGCATTATCTCTCTTGGCTGCGACCATGGCAGACTGGAAGTTTAACCTTCAATAAACTATTTACTGTACAATCCTTTTAGAATACACCAAAGATTCATTATCACACCAACGCCACCAACAAGTGCAATGAGAATCCCTGCAACTACTGTAAGGCGAACATTTTGATTAAAGGCATACCATAAAAAATTAGTGTCCGCACAAAGTATAAGCAAAATTCCAACAATAAATATGCTTACCGATACGATTGCTGTAAGAATTTTTTTCATGTTACACTCTCCTTTGTGTATCACTGTTATTCTCCGAGAAAGTTCGACTCACATCCCTATGATAGTGAACACATCATTCGTTTCAAAACACTTTGCTGCCCAAGGAACTGCTTCTGCAATAATCTCTTTGCAAGTACATCCATCCGATTGACTTTTTGTTAAAATATTATCCCATTGTACTTTTGTAACGATTGTCATTCCATAAAAGTCAAACTCTGGAATCACTTCAAGAATCAGATCTGAAACATGGCGGCTATTCCATATTTCATCACTGATGCTAATAGATGTGTCAAGCCAGCACTTGTCGTGATACTGCCCTTGTTGAAATTCCAAATAGCAGCTGCTGTGTGAGGCTTTTCTTTGATCTTCGTCAATAAAATACTTCAAATTAGTTCACCCATATTAGCAGATAGCTGCGTTCGTTGCTATGTACTACAAGCGGAAAAGTTATATCAAATCCCATTGATCGTTAGCAATTCAACCCATCACAGTAACCATCTGAAAATACTGATACTGATATTCGTCTTCTAATACCGCCTGCATTTCTTCCATGTATAGCGGGTCTTTCAACAGTTTGGGATGAAATGCTCGCTCTCTCCAGAGTCGGACTCCAATTTCGGGAAAAAAATATTCCGTTCCCAGTTGCAAGTCCTTTTCGTTGCAAATAACGTTGTCCTTTTTCATTAAGCTATCAATAATACACTCGGCGGTTGTATTAAACATATCTATCCCGAACAATTTTATTGATGCCACTTTAGACAAATCTCGCTGGATGCCAATTTCAGTAGCTTTTCCGTTCCGATACTGCACAAGAAAGAACGAATCATTATCCATATATCGTCCGGTTATCAAATTAGGATCATCGGTTTCCGCACAACATTCCATTTGCATTGCTTCATCAGAAGAATTCGACCACTGTTTCTTCATTTGTAGAAGAGCATTTTCTAGCTCATCTGATGTCATGCCTAATTTTAATTGTCCAATTCCAATATGTGGTACAATAATTATCTCTTTCATAACAAAACCTTATACCAAAAAGTAAACCATACAAATGCAGCAGTTGCACATATCATCAGAACCAGTAGCATCGCACTTGCAAGTTTCTTCTCGATGGAAACTTTCTGATTTTCGCATAGGACAATCTGCTGAAGATTGTGAAATTTAGCTTCACTGACATTTCCATTTAATGCTTTCCATGCAGTGCGGCGATCTGTAACCAGCAATAAATTGGACAGCATTTCCATAAAGATGACAGCGAAAAATGCCAGAGAAAAAACACATACCGCTCCATTGGCTTGCTGTCAAAGTATCTCGGAGTGTTGCCGGTTTCAAGGACTGTACCGCAATGACATAAAGTACGGTACTTTGTTCACAGTTGTTCTCCTTAATCTGCTGACACCTATACACCGTTATTCCCATCATGTCTAAAAACGAATTGATTTTGCAATTTCCAATGCCTGGCTTTCCGACACAGAACTTGCTTCAAGTTCAATTGCAACAAAGCATTCTTTCTCGTTATCATAAGCGAGAACGCCTAAATTGTTTACTGGTTCTGAATTTGCACCATCTTGAAAAATTACCGTTGTAAGTGCAGTCGTTCCGCGTTCCGTGGTTTGTATCACATCGTATTTATTATCCGTGTCAAACCTGTAAACCGATCCTAGCCGAAGTGCAGAGTAAACAATCTGCACGGAATCTCTATCACCTTCATATGGCTCATAGGTACTGTATCCAACCGCGCCAACCAACACATGATTTTTGTCATAAATATCATATACTGGATAAGACGGATTCAGGCTTGCAAGAACAAGCGGTTTATTATCAGCACGTTGCGTTTGTTCTCTCTTTTGAATTTTCCACCCTTGCGGAAGTTCGATTGAAATAACACTGCTCGCTTGTCCTGATTCTTCAGGTTGAAATTCAATTTGCCGATTTGGTTTCTCCTTGTTTTCAGCTTGTTCTCCTAAAATATCTGATGCGATTTGTCCATATTCTTTATCAGTGGTGATGGATTCCAGATACTGATAAATCGTATTTCTTTCTTCATCCGACCCACTATAGGGAAGCTCTGTTTTTATGCCGGATAAAACAAGCTGCTGAAAGTCTTTATCATTCATCAGTTTGTCATATTTCAACACATACAGTGTGTCTTGAGGGAATTTGATAAGGCGATTTGTCAACACCGAAAAGCAATCTTCTGTATACCCACCATCCGATTCTTTAAGCTTTTGCAGTACTTGGCTTGTGCTGGCATTTTCAAGATTAGATAAAAATTCCTGCTCGCTTGTCACCGATGTCGATATAGGAGAGTTCATAGAAGTTGAAGAGGATACTTTTGTTGAGCAAGCTGACAATCCTATGATTGTCGCAACCGAAATTGCAATGAAGCTCCTTTTCATATAGAACATACACCTCCCGTTTGTTTCCATCAGAAGCTTTTACTTAGACAACGCAGCAACCAACACATTTGTTGCAGGATTTTCCAAATTTGTTTACTTAAACAAAAATCCATCCTCGCATTTGTGCTCATCTACAAATATCTAGGCATTTTGCTGTTAACAAATACTTTCTGCAACCTTCATCAACTCATCCAATGAACCATCGCCCATAATTGTGCAGGAAACACCAGCATCCTCCCAAATCAAAATATAACAGGTGACCTGCCCCGGAATCTCACTTGTTCCAAGTGTTGCTTCCTTATCTCCAATCTTTACAGTTGTATAAACGGTATGTTCATTATCGAATGTTTCAATCTGTCCGTATGCGGTTATAATTGAACAATCCACAAAATAGATTTCTCCGGCAGCATTAACATACGCATGAGAGAATGTTTCCTTTTTATCATAGCCTTGCGTATAGTCACGCCAAAATCCGACTTGTACATAATGTTCACTATACGCATCGGGAAGCTGCTCTAATGGTTCTCCCTCAACTTTATAAGTGACTTGCATCTCAATTGGTAAGAACTTCTGAATCATCGTATAGACTGTCTTGCGGAAGTCTGCGCTTACTGCAAGCGCACCGAGAGTTAAAATTACCAGCGTCAGGGCTGCAGCAAGCGCCCGTTTCAGCATAGGGCGGCGTTTATGCAATGCCGCTTGCAGGCGAGCATCCCATCGGGAAGTGTCCGGGTAGCGTTCTTCAAGCTGTGCCGGAGTTGGCAGCTCGTCCAGTTCTTTCTGTGCATCTGCACGGAGTGCCATCATCAATGCAGCATCAAAAGAAACTTCTGCCCTCTCACTCATGGCTGTTCAACTCCTTCCACAATAGTTTTCTTCCACGGAAAAGCCGCATCCGAACCACTTCATCCGTCAGTCCAAGCGATTCGGCAATCTTCCGGTTGGTGTAGCCCATCGCCAAAAGGCGCAGCGGGTCACGGTACATCGGTTTCATCTGTCCGATTAGTTCTATCAACCGTTCGATGTTGTCGGTGCTGACTGCTGCATCATCCGGTATCGGGGCACCATCTGGTGCGTCTGGGATTTCTTCTAATGGTTCTTCTCGCTGCTTGCGAAGCATATCGTATGCACGGCTTCTACTACAACTAACGAGATAAGCGGCGAGTTTGTGACAGTTTTCTCGATGAATTTTAGAAAAATTTTTGGCAACGTACAAAAACACCTCTTGCAGTACATCTTCTGCCAGATACGAATCGCCCATAATTTTGTAAGCGGTATGGTAGACCAGCCGCTTGTAAGTATTATATACATCTTTAAACTGTTCTTCACTGCTCTGGTTATCCAGAACTGCCAGATACATTGCCAGCATTTTCGCTCACATCCCTCTTATCGGGAGGAATTATGTCAATTTGACACAATTCCTCTCTGCCCATTCAATCAAACCACCACGGCAGTTCCAGCCACAGGTTATCCATGGCCTGTTCCTCGGTCTTTTTGGCGCGGCCTTTTGTCAGGTGAAAGTATATCGCCGTGCCGATCAGCGGATGTTCCTCGCCATCGGTGAAGCCATAGCGGTACAGCAGATAGGTCTGCTCCCGTTGGGTCAGCCGTTTCAGGCCATCGTACAGTTCCCGGCGCAATTCCTGCTCTTCCATAATACTCTGCGGCTGCATGGCATAAGGGTCGGCTATGGCTTCGATGCGCCGCAGTTGTTCCTCTCCCGGCAGAACATCGTCCAGCGAAACGCGCTGGTAACAGACACCGTCCTTGCCCTCTGTCACCATCCGCTGCTCAAAAGCGGCAAAGGCATCCCGAACCATATCCATCATGGCGTTACGGATGGCCGGAGCAGCATAGGTCAGGAACTTCATTCCTCGCGCTGCATCGAACTTCGGCACAGCTTTCCATAAGCCCAGATTGCCCGCCTGTTTCAAATCGTCCGTGTCAAGGTTCAGGCCAGCCTGTGCCAGATTCATGCTGCGGAAAAGGTCATTTGCCACCTTGCCAATAAAGGACTTGTTGTTTTCGATCAGGCTGTCCAATGCGGCGGCATCGCCTTTCTGTGCCAGCGCACAAAGCCGTTCATTCGTCTGCTTCATGGGTGTTTTCCTGCTCTGCGGCAGACTGCAAGATTCCCAGCAGACCGTTCCGCAGCTGTTCCAGCGCTTCCGGCGTAGCTCCTTCCATGCCCGAAACGCTGTCCAACATTGCATCTGTCAACTGCTCTGCCGTAATCGTTGGGTGCTGCACATCCTGCCCTTTAGTCAATTCGGTGAACATCTTCTCTGCCACTTTCTTGCTCATGGCTTCCTGTTCGGCGTAATGGCTCCCGATACCCTTTTTGATTTCCTTGACTGCCGCCATGAAGTACATTTCAATGTCATCAAGATCACCTTGATACACCGGCTTTCTCCGAAGGCTGATGTCCTTTGCGGCTTTGGCTGCCTCCGGGGTCTTGACCCTTGTGCGCAGCAGGGTGCTCAATGTCGTGAGCATGGCATTCTGTGCTGCGATACCGGATGCAAAGGTATCATCAAAATACTGCGCTATGCGGTAAGTAAGCTCTGCAAAGCGGGCATTTTCCAGCAGCAAATTGACCACCTCTGTATTGACACGCCCTGTGTAGAGATTCTTTGCGGCTTCCACGGACAAGCCCAGTTCGGCAATGTCGTAATTTTTGCGGTCGGGGATGTTGGTTTCTCCCAGCAGGAAATCCGTAGACACGTTGAACAGCCTTGCGATTTTCAGCACCTGCTCATGGGTCAGGGTCCCTTTTGTGCCGCTGATGAAGCGGCTGATGGTGCTTTTGGAGCAGCCGATTTCCTTGGCAAGCTCCGGTTGGCTGATATTGTGCTCTTTCATCAAGTCCGCAAGACGGACGTTGGATGGTGCGGGCAGATATTCCTGCGCCATGTGGTCGGCCCTCCTTTTTGAGTTTTTTCCTCATTATAATACGCTCTGCTGTTTTGTTCAATATACGGTCACCTCTCCACCCTTGCTGTTGCAGCACTGCAACCAGTAAGGGCTTTTTTCTTTTTCCGTTGCAATTCTGCCGCTTTTTTGCTCTTTCTGCAAAATTCCCCGTATATTCAGGCAGGAAACAAAAAACACCAGAGTTCCCACTTTGGGGTCTTTGGTGCAACGCACGAAACAAAGGAGGAATGCCCTTGAGCCTGTATCAAACTGTCAAGTCCGCCATCACCGTTCGGCAGGTGGGAGAAATGTACGGCATGGAGCCCGACCGCCATGGCATGGTGTGCTGTCCCTTCCATTCCGACAGCGACCCCAGCATGAAGCTGAACGACAACTATTATTACTGCTTTGGCTGTGGAGCCAACGGCGATGCCATCGACCTCACCGCCAAGCTGTTCGACCTGAACCCCCGGCAAGCCGCCGAGAAGCTCGCACATGACTTCGGGCTTGACCCGGACAAGCCGCCCGCCAATTCCATCGCCTTGCCGTCGCCCAAGCGTGGCCTGACGGACGAGCAGTGGGCTGACATCGCCTACTGCCTGCGGGTACTGACCGATCATCTTGACCTGCTACACGATTGGCGAGAGCGTTACAAGCCTACCGGCCCGGAAGAACCGCAGGACGAACGGTTTGTGGAAGCCCTCCACATGACCGAGACCATCGAGCACCTGACGGACTGCGTTGCATTTGGAACGCCCCAGCAGAAGGCCGCTGCCGCCGCACAGCTGCTGTCCGGGTCGTACCTGCTGATGTTGGAAGAGCGCACCGACCGCCTTGCTCTGGCAAAGTGCGCCTGATAATTTATTCACCCGAAGTGGTGGGTCTCACCGTGGGACCCACCACTTCACTTTTCTAAAGGAGAACTACCCTATGAAGAAAAACATTTCCCGCAACCCCTTATGGCCGGACTGGTACAACGGCAAGAAAATTGACGAAGTCCAGTTTGGCCGTGCCTTTCTGGAACAGTGGCCGCTGAAATGCGTCAACGGAACGCTGTACACGCTGG
>OIZF01000282.1_pt1 | contig 35924 bp, 16 predicted proteins | sample 1588471 | NCBI WGS metagenome assembly OIZF01 (sample SAMN03283279) | human gut metagenome | biome: human-associated habitat; material: feces | host: Homo sapiens | place: Peru | collected 2012
ATATGAGTATTTTTGAATATGACAAAGAATTGGAAGAGAAAAAACTTCGCAGGGCGGAATTTCAGGCTGGAATGGAGGCTGGTATTGAAAAAGGACAACATGACTTATTAAAGCAAAAAATCAAAGCAAAACTTGCTAAAGGGAAATCACTTGAACTAATTGCTGATGAATTAGAGGAAGATATTTCCGTCATCGAAAAGCTACTAAACCAGGAGGTCGGTTAGGGACGGGGTTTCCGGCTTTTTTCTGTAAATGGGTATAAAAAAATTGGGAAAGTGAATTTTTTCACCTTCCCAATTTTTTATTCGCGAAGTCCAAAGAGCCGGAAACCCCGTCCCTAAATGGCTCTCATTGCTGCTTTTCTTTAATTTTTCGAATTGCTTCTCTTATCGCTTCTTCTTCCTCTTCTTTCGCTATCTTTTTAGCCATATGGACAGTTCCAACCAAATTGCTGATTAAAATAAGTGCAAGAGGAATCAATATGATCGGAATGAATATCAGCGGGTTTGCAACCAGACGCGAAATTTTTCCTATAACTATTGAAGAAGCAACTACCTTTCCTATCAGGTATTCGCTTTCGACATTATATGCATCTGTTACATTGTTATTGTCACCTTTGGTAACAAATACTTGTCCTTGCTCTTCCTCCAGAATTTCCACTACGCGATGTGTGTTCACTGCTCCATCAAGTATAGGGTCCTGCGAATAAAATGAAATTACATCATTTACCTTTATTGTTTCAGGATCAACTTTTTTTACAACAATCAACGTATCAACATCATACGTTGGTTTCATGCTTCCTGTAGTTACCCGTAGTGCCGTATAGCCAAACACCGAAGGAGCTTCTCCTGATTTTGTAAAAATTACTGTACACAACACAAAAACTGCTACAATAATAATCAATACTGAAAAAACATTAATAATGCCAAAAACTATCTTTTTTATCATTTATCTTCTCCGTCATTTTTTGTATTCTTACGCTCCTTACGTTCCTGAAGTGCTTGAACAATATAATGTGACAGACTGTTGGCTTCTGCTTTATCTTCCGCTTTTTCTTTTGCTTTCTGTGCTGCTTTTATCTGTTTTTCAGTTACTTTCTTAATTGACTCGATTTCTTTTTCTGCTGCTTTCTTAACCTCGGCAATTTCTTTTTCTGTCGCATTCTTGCTTGCTTCGGTTTCTTCTTGTGCCGCTTTCTTAACCTGTGCGATTTCTTTTTGTGTTGCTTTCTTGGCTGCCTTCATTTCTTCCTTAGCTGCTTTTACTTCTTCTTTAGCCGCCTTTACTTCTTTTCGGGCATTTTCCTTAACTTCTGCAATTTTCTCTGCCGCCTCACGCTGCTCTTCCGCAATTTCCTCGGCCGCTTTTCTCTGCGCTTCTGCAACTTCCTCGACCGCTTTTCTCTGTGCTGCCGCAACTTCCTCTGCTGCCTTTCTCTGCGCTTCTGCAATCTTCTCTTCTGCAATTTTCTGGGCTTTTGCAAGCTGATTCTGGGCTTCTTCCTTTATTGCAGACACGCTTGCATCTGACTCTCTCTGAATTGCTGCAACTTCTTCCGCTGCTTTTCTCTGCGCTTCCGCAATCTCTTCTGCCGCCTTTTTCCGCTCTGCCGCAACTTCCTCCGCCGCCTCACGCTGCATCGTCTCAACCATCATTCTGCCTTCTGTCTGTGCCTGCTCTACAGCCTCTTGCGCCTCAGCCCGTGCCTGTTTTTCATCCGCAAGCTGCTTCTCATAAGCCGCAACCTCTCCTGCATGCTGTTGCTCTAATTCTACCTGCTGTTCTTCTAATTGCGCTCTGATCTGATCTAAATATTCCAATTGCTGATTCAATGACTCCATCTGAAATTGAAGTTCCGAAACAGAATTTTCCAATTCTTCTCTCTTCTCGGTCTCTTCTTTTAATTTTTCCTCTGCATCGAGCTGTGCCTGAGTCACTTCTTCTACAAATACTTTGCGTATCTCTACATCCGGAATATTGCGATCTTCTACAATTTCTTCTTTGATTTCTTTTACAAACTTTGGTTGTACAGGCTCACGTTTCTTTGTCTCAATCTCACTCATTTTGCGCGGATCAGATACAAGAAGACTCTTGAACACTGTATAATTTGTAATCATGTTGATATACATCTGTAACAAATATTCTTCATCAAACTGTAATGTAGAATCCTGTTCTTCAATGGTATATCCGACTTCATCATAGCCTTCGATAAACTGCCATAATTTATAACAAGTACGATAATCCGGGTCTTTCATCATCAAGTTTGTTCGCTGGATCGGACTATGTACTCTGGAACAGCCATTCATGATATCGCAAAATGAACTGGTGCGTAAAACTCTGGACATTCTCCGCACACGGTCGATCCGCTTGAATATGTCCATGTTGTCATTGTCATTTTCCACAAGACTCTGACGATTTTTTATCGTCATTTCAACCTTATACGAAATCTCTTCGTATGCATCGTCAACCTTGCTTTCCATGCTCATCACATTGCAAGTCTCATCTCCTGTCGACCAGAAGATTACATCTGTTCGTTTGTCTACAAATGCAAACAAACGCTGGATCAGATGATACACAAAACGATTCTCATATAAGTCATAGCTTTCTTCTGTTGTTACATTTAAAATCTTTGTCGGCATAATGTCGCCGGCTTCATTTGTCGTAATATACTGTGTATTCTGGCTTAAATGCCGAACACTGTCTGCCGTAATTTTCTTTGCAAGTGCAACCGGCACGACTTCCTCTGAAGTTGTAATAAAACGGCGTGGCTTGTCCACAATATTGAAAATGGCTTCGATTCCTTCTTCTACTACTGTAAGCCAGCGCTCATCTACAACCTTATGCAATATTCGGTTTTTCTGTTCCAGAGTATTATCCCCGGCCTGTATCATTTCAAACAGGTATTGGAAATATTTATCCTCCTCCAGAGCATACCCTACGCCTTCTGTATATTTCGAATATAATTCATTAATCGTATCCGCCATCTTCATCCATTTCCTTACTCTTCAATATAATTAATACAAGTTCTGAATGCGTCTTAAGTATTCTTTACTATCCGGCATTCCGTCTTCACCAAATGTCTTATCTATATAACTGATCAGACCTGTGATCTCATCTCTTACAAAGCTGACATTCATACTTTCAAATTTCTTGAGCACTTTTCGTGCGATAATGTAATCCATACCACCCAATTCTGTACCGCCGCACGCAACATAAACCGGAATAAAGTCATATAACTGCTTCATAATACGGTTTCCAAAGGCAAGCTTAAATCTTGTGATCAGATAACTATCCAGCTTCTGCATCTTCTCCATCAGTTCATCACTGATTGGATAGTCCTCTTTTGCTTTCTGGAACATATATTCCAAATGTTCTGCGGTAACATCACATGCCGGATACATCTCACATTCAAATTCATCGGCTCTTTCATTCAACTCAATCGGCATTGCACGGTCATATACTTTATCCGTAATTGTAAATGTCGAATCATCATTATTTGCAGTACCGATAAACCATGTAGAGTCTGCCACATGAATTTTACCATTATCCATTTTGTAAGGATCACCCTCCCAGGCTGTCGGTACAAGATCCAGAATCCATTCATCCTTGCTCGGCATTTCCAGAACAGACAACATTTCTGCAAAATAATACTCAATACGTGCAAGGTTCATCTCGTCCAACACGATCAATGTCGGAGTCTGATTGTAGTTTGCTTCATACAAAGCCCTCAAAAACTCTGTCTCGTTAAATTTCTTTGAAAATTCATTAAAATAACCCAACAATTCGGAACGGTCACGGAATGACGGCTGCACGGATATAATGGTTGCCGGATTATCCATATAACGGCTAAATGAATATGGAAGACTTGTTTTACCGGTACCGGAAATACCTTCCAAAATCAACAGCTTACTTGCTGCCATACCAGCCACAAATCTTCTGACAATCTCCGGTGTATAATAAAGTCCCATCTGGCTTGCCGCAAACATACGATAACCTTCTGTAAAGTCCTGAAGGGAAATCTCGTTGTCATACTGTGGAGGCTGAAAATCCTTATATTTCACATCCACAAGCGAAAGCTTCGGGAAACGATGTGCTACATTTGCATCTTCCTTTCCCTCTATCACTGCACGTACAAGAGGTGCCTTGTTTGGATCAGTATTTCCAACCATTGCCTCCATCGCTCTTCCGGACGGAATTTCATTTCCGGTAACATTTTCCAGACTCGGAATCGTATCCTCCGTCAATGCAGAGGCACCCATATATGGAATACGCTCCACACCACCCATCGCATTTACCTTCAATGCCAGAATGTTATTCTTCTCTTCCATCAAATCTAACACCTGTTTGTTCAGTCTTCCAATCTCCCGATACAACGTTGCATTGTCTGTACTGTCTGCTTTTAACTGGTGATGTAAAATCATACGACGAATCAGAAGTATGATGATCACTACCGGAATTGCCAACAATAAAAGCATCAAAAGTATAGATAAAATCTTAGCGAGAATATTCAATGTTGGAAAATAGGTTTTAAATATCAGGAAATATTGAACCCATCCTGTTATAAACAATCTGATAAATGCTGCAACCCAGGTTACAAGGTTGTATACAACCTGGGATAACACTTCATACGCAAACTTTAAAAATGCACTCACGGTTCTTTATTCCTCCCCGTTCTTATCTTCATCCTGCTTCGCTTTCTCAAGCTCTTTTTCTGCTTTTGCGCGAATCGCTTCTGCTTCTTCTCTCAGTCTCTTCGCCTCTTCAAGCGCTGCCTGTGCCTCATCTTTGTCCTTCGCAGCCTGCTCAGCATCTGCTTTATTTAATCCTGCTTTTGCAAGTTCTTCCGCATTCTCTACCGCAATCGCTTTTTTCAGACGAATACTGATCATAATCAGGTTATATACCTGATAAATAAAGAACAGAAGCATCGGTAACACGATTACGATTAAGAATCCCATACTGCTTGAGAGGAAGCTCATAACTTTACCAAGGTTCGAAATATGTCCGACATATTTACCAACAATATCTCCATCTGAAATCACATGCTGGTCGGCAACACCATTGTTGTTATCACCGATCGTGGTGTAACTTCTGACACCGTTGACCTCATCAATCTTCTGGATACGGTGAGTGTTGAGTGCATACTGATTATCAATAATTGTGTGAAATGTGATGATATCTCCTTCTTTCAACTTTGAAGTGTCACATTTTTTTATGAAAATCAAATCGCCTTTACAAAATGTTGGTTTCATAGAATCCGACTCAACAGTCATCGGTGTATACCCAAGAATTCTTGATACACTCTGGTCATCCTTTGTCGCCATTGTTGTAAATGCATACAGTGCGGCGAGCAAAATGATTGCCCATAGAATCACACTGATCACAATTGTGCCTATTCGTTTTAGTGTCTTCATACTTATTTCTCCCTTGTGTTTATAGTTTCTGTAGTTTCACCCGTAAATCGCATCCGAATTGCGTAGTCTGCGGATTTCAGACTGTCTGTACATGCCGGGTCTGTGCCTTCCATCCAAATATGGACAAGAACCGGCTTATCGGTATTCTTCTTTAATGAGAACATTGCGTTATTACTGTTAATTCTTGTGCTTCCCATAGAAGGAAGTCCAAACGTGGTTGCTGTACCGGAAGTGGAAAGCGTATCTCCCATACCCTGGTCATAAATCCAGGTCTGTCCATCCGCTGTAAAAGAAATCCTCATTGCTTCCGGAAGTTCCGCATTACTTGAACTGATATTCGTTCCATCCCCTGCGCCATCACTGCTGTCTGCACTGTTCAGATGGACGATCATATCTTTTTCTGCCATAAAATGTAACGTAAATGTCAAATATGCACCCTTCGTATCCGGTACTTCCGTTCCATTCTCATATGTAAATATATTCTGATCTGCTGTCGTGACCGGCTCCAGCGGGGTCGTCTGCATATCAAACCCTTTCTCACTTTGCATCCTCTGTGCGATTGATTCAAATGAAAGCTTCTTTACATATTGTTCAAAATAATCATGTGCATCCAAATCCATCCTCAGATCCACATCTGACTCAATATCCAGACTCATCGACTTAACCTTTGTCTTATCTGCAATGGAAAACCAGGCAACTGTCGCTGCTGTAATTGCTGCAAGAGCCAAGAGCACAAGCAAAATGGATGTATATAACCGGTTTCTGACTGCCCGGTTTTCTTCTTTTTTTGTCCTACTCATCAATTGCCCTCCTTCTGGTCAAGTACACCATAGAATGCAAGATGAAGATTTGCTTCATTAAACTGAACACTCTCCGAACAATCCGGATCACAGCCTTCCAGATAAAAATAAATATCTACTGCATAGATTTTTCCAAATTCCATACTAAGCAGTGCCCTCTCTGGAAGTGTCATCTGATTGTTTGTAAAACTGATCGTATAATCACTGACCAAAACCGATGGGTCAGTCGTAGCAAACACGCCATTTTCATTATAACCCAGAACCTGGTTCTTGCCTAGTAATTTTCCATTTACTTCTGTATTATATATTTGAGCATTTTCCGGATTTTCTGACTCGCTTAATCGTAAAATGACCGGATTCGAAGTGTCTTCACCAAAAACCAGGCCAAGTCTGGATGCATTTAACAAATATCCATCTGCCGCATCTCCCAAAAGCCCGTCACTTTGGTCCAGATACAGATTCATCCTGCTGCCATCCGGCCAGCCTTCTCCTTCTGCCCGCAAATACACCCGGCCATGATAATAATTAGCCTCATCGTCCACCTTTTTAAAAGCAGAAGCCTTACCATCTTTGGTAAATGGTGCGTATACGAAGCTGTTCAAATCAGCCGTGGATACCGGTAACAGAAATTCTGAATTTGTCTGATTTACCTGCGTGATTTGTGCTGTCTCTACACTCTTAAAACTACTTCCACCACTGCTGCTGATCTGCAGCTCCAACGTCTCATCCCCGGTTCTGGCTGTAGCAGTATTCGTCTGCACAGCACGATTCGCCGTAAACCATGCAAGTGTCGCAAATGTAAATGCCAATACTGCAAATAATGTGGTCACTGCCCAAAACCAGGTTCGGAAAGTTTTTTTCATCCTGCCTCACCTTCTTTTTCTCATCCTCTTTTTCTATCCATGCTTGTCGGTTCTTCCGGCAAGATTATTCCACTTCCACACCTGCAAATGCAAGCTGGATATCCGATGTTTTACTCTGCACCTCATTGATGCACTGTTCATCGCATCCTTCCAGATAAAGCCAGTACTCAACCGATGCCACTTCATCCTTCTCAAGCCTTATCAGTCTGGTCGTCCCCGCCTTAAAATCATTTTCACTGTTTCCTGCATTTGCCATATAATCAGACAGACCGGTAGACGGATCACTTACATACTCCGGCAATCCACTTCCATTTACCGCAGATACGACTTGTGCGCTGCCCGGAATCGTCTTTTGCGACTGTGCATTTCCTGTAGCTCCTAATTCATCTAACTTGAAAATATACGTCTTTGTCCCCTCTTTTGCTGTGATCTTCACGCCAAATCTCATTGCTGCAAGCGCCTGCGCATCTGTTCCAAGCTTTAACTGCTCTTTATTAAAATACACATCACATGGTGCATTCAGGCATTGTAAATAGACTGTTCCATGTAATGTCTGTGCATCCACAACATCATCCGCATTGCGATAAAATACCGCTATTCCCTCTTTATCCTGTGCGGTTGCTTTATAAAAATGAGATAAATCTGCTGTCGATACCGGTTTTAGCGAATCCGGATTTCCTGCGTATGCCAATTCACAAGTCTTATCAAATGGACCGGCAGCATTTTTTGAAATCAAAAGAGACGTCGTCCCTTCACTGATTGTTCCTCCCATCGGAGTGACATACGTCGATGCCCTTCCAGACAGTGAGAACCAGGCGTATGTTGTACCCGTTGCCACAAGAACCAAAAGAAGCAAACCTGCGATTGCCATTCTAAATGAATGTCGCAGTTGTCTGACATCCTGCTTTTCCTCTAAATTTTCTTCTTTTTTCTGCTCTTTTGCCACAAGTCCCCACCTGCCTTTTCATTTTATTATCTCTTATCTGACAATTCCGGCAAAGGATAACGCCAGATTCTGTAATGTCGTACCGGACAGATTACCCGTACAGTCCTCGTCACATCCCTCAAGCCAGATATACACTTCCACTTCCACAGAACGCCCCGCCTTTCCTTCTCCGTCACCGGACACGGTACAGATTTTTTTTGAGTTCTGCTTCAATGTCACCTCACCGGTGCTTTTATTATAATTGCAATACGCATCAGACGTATATAGTTTCGGCAGAACTGTTGATCCATCCCTTTTGGAACTATCCAGTACATACCCCTCTTCTCCATCATCCGTATTATACTGTGCCTGCGGATTCTTCTTATCACTGATTTCGAAAATGTATTCCGAATCCGGCGGCTGGTCTTCTCCCGGATGATGCACGACCAATCCAACTCGGATTGCCGAAGAAATCGGATTCTCTTCATCACTGTCCTCAAATCCAATATCCGACAAATAAATATCGGTTGTACCACCTGTCGTTCGAAGGAAAAGCTTTGTATGATAATAATCACTTGTCTGTCCGCCTGTAAAAGTATCCGTAACAAGCGGTGCCTGACCTTCTCCTCCATTTTTAAATAACGTAACCTTCTGAAATCCCCCGCTGATTCGATTCGTTGACACCGGCACCAGCTTCCCCGGGAACTTTGCAAGCACAGTAGCTGAACTGTAATCCCCATCATATGTATTACTAATCTGCAGGTTTACTCCCGTTCCGGCTGCCATCTTAACATTCGTCGTGTGGCGGCTTGTATTATAAATATACCAGGCATACGTCGCTGCAAGCGAGGCAAGAAGCAATAGAAAAATAGCTATCATAGAAGAAGTAAGCCTGTTTTTTAATTGTTTCGCACTATGTTCTGAATTCTGTGCCATTCTATCTCTGTCATTCGAGTGTTTCTTTCTATCTAACACCTGCGGCGGACCTCCCTCCTGCTTTTTGATCGATAAAAAAGTACAAAAAATCATCTTATATTTTATCACAGGAAATGAACGTTTTCAAGACCAACGGGGACGGGGTTTATGGCTTTTTGCGAGCAAAAAAGCCATAAACCCCGTCCCCGTTGGTCACCTCGTATTTTGTTGATCTTGAAACTCTGGTTTCACCCTCGCCATAGTATAAATGATATTGTCTGCAGCTGTCGTATTTTCTACAACTTTTCCATCCCGATCAATAATTTCCACTGATAAAACGACCCTATAATTTGAATACAAATGTTTCAATTGGTCTACATTTTTTATATTGACCTTTAATTGTATTGCCTGCGTCATAATATCACCATCAAAAATGCTGCTTGCTTTCATGATCCCTTTATCAGCATCCCAATAACTGCTCTTTGGCACAGTCCATGTATATGCTTTATTGTCATTTGTAAGCTGTACTGTTCCAGCATTTTTTGATTTCACGACAACTTTCATATAATTGTTTAATTGAAGTACATCTGCATCTGCATAACCTTCCGTATCCTGTGTCGTGTTTTTATTTTGCAATTGGATGCTAAACTGAATACCACTTGATGATGCCAATATTGAGGACAAATCTTTTATTGTCGACATATCATATCTTGCTGTTGTATCAATGATTGTATTTTCTTTCGCCGCATCCAAATATGAATTTTGCAAATCCAACAGATTGATTCCGAGCTGACCAATTTCATCTGCTTCATAAGTAAGCTGCACTCCGGCTGCCTCATCACGATAATAGCTTATTTTTGTATTTTGTAACAATGCACGAGCCGTACTATAGGACAGACTTTTTCTTGTTGTTGCAAGCTGCGATGTATACGTCAGCTTCGTATAATTCGTTGGTAGATTACTCTCCAGCTTTGATTCTGGAATAACATCCAATCCATTCGCCGGTAATTTTGCATTCATCTTTACTTCTACATAGAATTCGTTCTGCTTATCCTTTACAATGTCACGAATTTGTTGCAGGTTGACCGATGAATCAATTTTTCCATTTGTAGATAATGGTAAATCCATCAGTCCGTTGATGGCTGTCCATTCATATTCCAATGCTTTTGTTTCTGTACTTCCCGCTTCCGTCCATTTTCTATCTGCATATGTATAGTACTTCTTTTTTGTTCCATCCATCACATATACATAAAATGCTGCCGTTCCAGTAGTTCCGTTTGGAAATACTTCGGCTGAAGTAGATTGCGAATTTTCCTGCTTCAACGTTTTTATCAGACTTCCGCTAAATTTTTGATACAACTCATCCTGCTCATTGAAAGCCTGTCCGGATGGAATCGTAATTTTATCTACCACATCTACTGCCATGGAAGAATCCGTCGCAGTTACTTTTTTAATTGCTCCCGTCACAGCTTCTGTCAGTTCCTGCTCATATCCATGTGATATCTGATAAGTACTTGCAGTATTACTGTGTGTGTCCTGTACTTTTCCATTTCTTGTACGATAATTCAAATGAAATGGAATATCATTACTTGTTATCTTCGTCTGCACGGAACCATTTAAGTTTGTTCCGCTTGTTATATCAGTTACCGTTATTACCAGATAATAATTTTCATGTACCGTACTCGTACTGATCAGTCCCACTCCATCTTTTAATTTGCTTTCATCTACTGTCACAGCATAGCGCGTTCCCGGCTCATCTGTTTCTATCTTACGATAATACTCATATCCATTTGCCGTCTTTATTTTGACAGTTGGTGCGCTGTAAGTTTTCCCGTCGTCTTTCTTTACACCATCTGGCACACCCTCTGCATCCACCTTGATAAAGCTGCCATTATTATCTTGCGTAGCAGTTACACCCATTAATTCGCCAATGCTTACTGCCTGAAATGTCTTCTCTGACGAATCTTTAAAAGCAGTAAGTGGTATCGTATTCCCGGTCTTTGAATCCATCGTGTAATAATATACCTTGCTATTATCCTGACAATCAATCAATGACAACTGTGTTCCTGCCGGCAACGAAGAACCCTGAAAATCAATTGATTTATTCAGTGCTTCCGCCACATTTCCTCCTGCATTAATATAACTGTTCCAGCCATATTCGGAATACTGACCTTTATCATCACTATTATATGTATAAGTAAGATAAGCCGAAAATGCATTTCCTGTGCTTTCAAGCAAATGTGCGTCGTCTTTGATCAAATCGTAGTTTGTTGCACGGTAATTAGTACCTGAGCTCAATGTTGCTGTAAATCCAATTTCCAGCATACGGCGCACAACAATCAGTACCTGCACATTATATTTGTGTTCTGTGCCGCTTTCATCTTTTTCTTTAAATGTAACTGTCAGCAATGTGAAACGTGACTTTGTATTATCAAATTCTGTTGTTGCGGCGAATTCAGAAATCCGGCCTGATGCATTTTTTTTGACTTCTAAAGCAGGATTTGCATTTGTTGCAAGCACAAACTTGCCATCTGTATCTGTATAGGTTTTCACACTGGCATCTACATGTATATCCGAATCACCTGATATATTGTTTGCCCTTGTATATCCGCCATTTGTTACAATATCCAGATAATCCGTAATCGTTTGTGATACATTATCTGACACTACCAATACCGGAAAATCATTTGAAACCTTATTCGTCGGATTTTCTTTATTATATGTGGAAATATTTTTGGTAAACTGGAACTGCTCAACGCCCATTTCCTGATATGTATATTTTCCTTCTGCGGTGCTGCTTTGAGTATTCTTCGCATCCTGGTAGATTGTCTGTGCATTTAAAGTAAATTTGCCATCTGCATCAGTTGTCCATGCGGCACTGTCACCATATAATGCTTTGCTTAGATTTGCATTTGTATCGTCGTAAACACTTAATTGACTGGTTGGACTTGTAACAACGTATGGAAATACCTGATTTGCATCAAGTAAGGATTGCGTCGTATTATTCGATACTGTTCCTTTGTAATCTGCGAATGAAAAATAACTTTTGTTCTTTACATTAGTATTAGCAGTTTCATTCAACGTACCATACAACTTGCTTATGTTACGATTGTTCCCTCTTGCAGTTGTGTTCTGAATACTGACGCCGGCAATTGTCATCGGTTGAAGGTTCGCATCTCCTGTCAGTCCAATTAGCAATCCTCCGGATTTATCAGAAGATGCTGTTATTTGTGTATTATTCAACAGTAAGTTAGAACCTTTCACGCATCCACGCAGAGTGCCTGCAAAGCCACCGGCTCTGTTTCCTGTAATCAAACAATCTGTAACCTCACTGTCAAAAATAAATATTTTTGACGATGATGTATTCCCACTTACATCTCCTACAAAACCACCTGAGCCCCAGCCTGTTGCATTTGATATAAGAGACAACTTTTCTACTTTATTATTGCGGATTGCAACTTGTCCATTTACTTCCAGATACCCAACAATTCCCGAAGCACAATTGTTACCTTCTATTTTACTACTATTTGAGTTTGAGCCTGACACTGTACAACCTGTAATTGTTGCCGAAGTTAGCAAATAACCTACTATACCACCTGCTGATGATGCTTTTATATTTGATGTATTAACAGAACAATCTTTAATAGTTATCGTTTGTCCGCTACTTGCTCTTCCGATAATACCTCCTCCGACCTGACTTGAGCCTTTACTTTGCACACTTCCTAAAATCCGCACCTTATTAATATTATACGCACGCCCTCCAGTTTCTGTAGCTAATTCTCCTATAAGCCCTCCGCTATATTGTCCGGCTTCCACATTTACATTTTCCCATATTGCTGTATATGTTCCATTTTCGGTATTTACAGCCACTCCGCGTCTAAGATACCCAAACAATCCACCTGCGGAAGAATTATTTAAAGTTGCTGAAATACTAGAATTTTGTCCAACGATTAACCCTGTCTCTGTAACATTTAATTGATTTAATAAATCAATCATTCCATCTACATGTCCACAAAATCCTCCTGCTTTCTCTTGCCCCTTTACTGTAAGATTTCTGAAAGAGCAGTTGGTAAATGTATTATACAGATATACTGTATTTTGACCTCTATTGCCCCCGCATGGTTGAAGAAGAATTCCTATATCAGATGTCGGCGTAGAGCTTCCTTCATTTAATTTTATTCTCCCACTATTACCAATCAAACCTCCGGCGACAGCAGGACTCTGTATAGTCATATTTTCAAACTTCACTAACTTGAAATTAACAAATGCTCGATACCACTTAGAGTTTCCTCTTAAAAACTCCGCCACTGTTCCCGCTGAACTTCCAGCAAAACTGCCCACTCCAACATATGTTTTATTACTCCAATTAGATGCCTGCGCTGTTTCCACTCCCGAAGACGTGTAATATTGCAACTGTACTCCAGTCTTAGGATCTGTTTCTGTCTTTCCGCTAAATGTCAAATTTGCCACATTACATGTGCCGTTTACTGGTGCAAAAAGATTAAACACTCCTCCGACAGATGCTGCATGGAAATCATCATCTGCATATTCCTTTACATTCATATCGAATATAATTTTCGTTCCGTTTCCGGAAACGCCTTGTATAAGTGGAACAATTCCGGCTGCTTTTGTTTCTGTTTTGCCTGTTTTTTCATTTTTGCTTGTCACTGCATTGGAAACATATCGTGCTGATATGCCTTGATATGAGCTTTTATATACGGACATATCAAGTGTTCCATTATTTGGAAACGTTAATGTTGCCCCGCCTGTTGTTGCATCCAAAACAGCCATTTTAAACAAATCTTTTTCGGCATATTTTGTAATTAATACTGGCGTGTTGCTATCACTCGGTGCAATTTGATCATCTTTAATTGCTGTATCAAAATCATTTGATTGTGGATTCGTGCCAATGCCGTCATACGCCGCATTTCGCACCTTACCATACTCACCATTTCCAAATGCATATCCTTGTTGCAAAGCTCCTTCTGTAATATTCCGATAAGCATTACTGCTTCCTGAAGAAGCTGCTCCACTATTAACAATCGCAGATAAAATAAGCAGCCCTTCTGCATCTTTTATTCCGATTGCTTTTCCTGATACTGTTATATGTGTCGCTGACGAGTTAAGATTTTGAATCTGATAGTTCTTGTGTGTATTATCCAGACTCTCTTCTGCTGTGTCAGCAAATGCATACCCATCCAGCACTCTTCCGACATAAGGGTTGACATATAGGGAACTCGTTGCAGTTTCTGCTACGCTCCCACCTGAAATCATCTCATTCGTCAGAAAATGCTTCCCTTTCATATTTCTAAATAAAACACCACCGCCACAGACAGAACCAACATATCCGCCTACTTGAAGTAAATGCTTATTTGCCCCGGAAAGTGTCAGCCAACCAGTGTCCAGCGTCACATTTACACCATCAATAATATTATCTCCACCAAGAATACAACCGATTGCGCCTCCAAAACAGCTTGTCGGATAAAATACGGAAGAGCTTTTTTGATAAACTAACGTCTTTTTCTCGCCTTCGTATCTTATAGTCAGATTTTTAACAACGCTTCCATAACTATATGCAATAAGTCCATTTCCTGTATTTGCCCCTGTCAGAATCAGTTCTACACCGTTTGTGTTTGTACTGACAAGTACTCCGCGAAATGGATTATCTGTAGTTCCAAATCCTTTAAAATCATTTAATGTTATTTTCCCGTCAGTCCCCTGCAAGTCATAATATGCATTTGCAATATAACGTTGCATAAAGCTGTTGCTTCTGGTCTGACCATTTTCATCCACCCACTGTTCTCCATTATAACGGAATGTAGAATGATTTGTACCTGTACAATATGTGTTTTGATCTTTAGTGATCGTAATTTTCCAGTCTGTACGCGGTAAATTCGTTCTCATATACTCGGATATGATTTCCATTTCTCCGGCATTTTCAATAACATAAGGATCTCCATAAGTTCCACATCCCTCAGTAATATCAAATACTCTTTGATTTACTTTGATTTCATGCGAATGATTTTTTTCGTTATATGAAACATATACATAAGGCAGCCACGTTGAAAAATCCGTCGAATCAGTTCCTGTTTTCACTAATCCTTCGTCTCTATTATACGTTGCTATATCGTAATACCACTTTTGTAAATCTCTATATTCCTCCGAATCAGATATTTCCTTACCATAGGTCACTTGATGGTTATATGTAGTATCATTCCAATCGCCACTCTTATAGAAATTATAAGTTGCCACAGAAGTATCGTTCGCTGCGTACTTATAACTTTCCAACAATGTCGCATGCGTAAAGATACCATTATTTTTTACTGTAGTATCCGGAAGCTTAATCTCTGAGAATCCCATGTTGATCTGATGTCCATTTTCTGAACCTGCATTTCCAATAAGACTGGATGCCACTGCTGTTCCTTCTGCATAACCACTCGTTGATAAGTTCTTTATTTCTGTTTTTGTATAACTTCCAATCTGGTTGATTAACAATGGTGCATACGATGAATCCGTATAAGCTGTAATTTTCAACCCTGACAAAACAATATTGTTCAAATTCATCTTTGCAGTGTTCTGTCTACCATTTGACTCCGAGCCTTGAACCGTACCGGAAAATAGTACTCCGGATGCATTGGAATTTATTTTTCCTATACTTCCTTTAAATGTAACATCTCTCAGTGTAATACTTGTAGCTGTCTCATTTACTGAATGATCCAAGAATAATCCACAATGCATCATATAATGCTGCGACTGTGTTGTTGCCTGTGTTGATTTATTATCTTTTTCTGCCTGCTCAATCTGTTCATTATAAAATGTAATGGTTGCATCCGTTATTTCAACCCCTGTATTCAAATGAATCGGATAATAGCTGTATTTTTCCATATCCAACGTACCGCTGATTGTTGGATTTGAAATATTATTTATATCTGTAATCTCTTGATTGTTGAATGTATAAAAATATTTTTTAATATTGGAATTCGCATACACTGCGCAGCTCCATAACACCAGTTCTTCCGGTGTATCAATGATCTTATTAGTATTTGTAGAAGCTGTTTCTGTATATTCATCCAAATCATAATAATATCTGCTGTTTGCATTTATCTTATGTGACTTTCCAAAATTTGTACGATTTTGATAGGTCTTACAAGTAGTATTTTTTTCTTTTACACCATTACGGTCTTTTGTTGCAATTGAGACAATACCATTTTCATCATTGTTAGCAATTTTGTCTTTCGATGCTGCTGTGTATGCTACAAACTCATCGAAAACAGCATTGCTTCCACATTTCAACTCCAGACCTTCAGCCAGTTTGTATGAATCATTCCAATCTGCAGTTGTTCTAAGATAAAGGGCACCATCTTCTTTATCATTGTTGAATTTAACAGTGCTTTTTTCTCCATGGCAGACAAGCAAGCCCAAATCTTTACCACAGTTGATTTTTAACGTCTGGATGTCTATCCCCTTGCTGCGAATTTCCCATAAACCACTTGCCTTATACGCCAGTCCACCAACGCTTGCTTTTGGTGCTTCTATTGTAGCATTTTTCACTGTCAAGCAACTGGTTGTAGCAGTATTATCACTCGCAAATGTAACTGCCGAACGCGCCCATACACCTCCAAGCAGCCCTCCGCATGCCGTCTGAGCATTCGAGGCTGTAATAGAGAATCCATCGAATGTAAGTGCTTTGATATTTACCTGAGTACTCGTATCTTTATCACTTCCATCCGGAGGCATAAAACCTACTAGTCCACCTACATAAGCATACGTTGATGCATCTGTAACAATTGTTCCTCCAATTGTTACGCCATTACACTCCAGTGTTCCTGCTGACATATATCCAGCCACAGAACCAACATATGTTAGCTTACCGCTGCCTGCATTACTAAGTGTAATGTCGCTTTGTATACATGTATTTCCGTCTAATTTTACCTTTGCTGCACTGCCAAACAAACCACCAATGCGACTTATTTGGTAATCGCCCTTTGCGCCAAAAACAATCGCGGTAGTTACTTGAACATTCCTTATAACAGTCTCTTTTGTCTCTTGTCTTGCCGCGATAGTGCCAATCCACATATCACCATTACTAATACCTGCATGAATGCTTCCAGTTATAGTTAAATCGCTTACATTTCCACTCATACGAGAAAACAAACCTATGTCTGTATGTTTCGAACCTGAGGAATATATTTTCCCACAACCCTCTGTTCCATCAGTTCCTTTATATCCATAGGTTTCGCCAATTGACAATGTCAATGTATGATTATTACCATTGATATTTCCTGTGTACGCATTATCACTTATATCTCTTGAAATTCCTATAATTCCAGTATTCTTCAAATTAACATTTGCGTTGAAGTTGATATTTTTACTCTGTAATGTTGTCCAGTTCTCTTTTGTTAATGTCGAATCAGCTGAAAAAACACCTCTGGAATTCCATGCAATCGAAAGCAATGCCAGATCTTCTTTCGAATTGATTGTAATCTCTGCATCACTCAAGCTGAAATTTAGGTTTTTATATTGGATTACATGTTCTCCATTAATAGATAATAATTCCCTATCCAATCCGCCCTGAGCATCCGATGTCGTTGTATTAGCCTTTAAACGAATTACCTCTCCGTAATTTCCAATATCATTGATTTTAGGAACTGAATTACTTCGAGTATACATCCATCCGTTGCCATTTCCATCACCATGAGCAAATATAAGTGCACAATCTTGCATACCAACAAGTTGTCCAACATATTGTGATACATTATAATTTACACCTGACAAGTCTGTTGTTCCAGATATTTCAAGTATGCTTCCGGATGAAGCAGCTCCGACGAGTCCGCCACCACCACTAATAGTGCCACTATTAGTTACTTTTACAGAATCAGCAATACTCAAGATACTGTCTGATGACAAATGCCCTACTACTCCTCCGAAACCGCATGCCTCTTTTTTTGCAGTTGTGTTTGATACTGTTATCTCTGCATCGCTAACTTGCAGGTAAACATTTTCTCCAATTTCACCAACAAGACCGCCTTGATAATAAGAGTTTCCATTGGTTGTAGAATTACTGTTTACATGATTGATAATCAACGAAGACTTTTTATTATCACTGATTACTTTTCCAATCACTGTTCCATAAGTGCCGCCATCCCCAGCTGTATACTCCGATGTTATATTTTTCTTTTCTTGTTCTGTGCCAGATATCTGATAATTGATATCTCCTTGAAGTTCTAAAAGTCCAAAATAACCACCTGCATTTCCACCATCGGTTGCGACACCACCATTCATAGTAACCTTAGGTTCTACGACATCAATCTGAGCCGGTAACGTTTTATCCGCATGACTTTCTCCCCGGACAATATAGTATCCTACCCAACCTCCAACAGCAGAATCTTTATTTTTTTCAGAAGATAATACGGGACTATTTATAGTAATTTTCTTGTTACCAGACAATGTAGAATTATCAACTTTCCCTGCAAATCCACCTGCATATTTTCCTTTTATAGTTGGGCTCGTAATCGTAATATTCTGATTTACCTGAATTTCAGCAGTTCCACTCATTTCACCGACAATACTTCCCGCGCTGCCAGCTGAACTGTTTACTGTAAGGTTTAAAGTATTCGTTCCACCTATGTTTGTAAGGTCAAGAATACCACCTTCCATCTTTCCAATCAGACCGCCTGCTGCACCGCTATTTGTATTGATTTCTGTATTCGTTGGAAATACATATCCATTTAATTTAATTGTACCGCTTTCTAACGTGTTACAGATAAGTCCGATGTTGCCGCTATTTGTTGAATTTTCGGCTTGTGCCTTATTATCTTGATATGTAACAACATTTCCTATCGTAAGGCAAGCGTTTGTTGCATCTGGTGCTTTCCTTACTGTTCCAAGCAAGCTTCCCTTTCCTGACGTGAATGTAATTGGAATCGTTCCATCGCTTTTCGTTCCATCGCTTTCCAGCACGTACATCTCGGCAAACATTGGTTTGGTTCCGTCTCCTTGCCACGCAACAGAAAGATTGTTGTTTATAGTAGCTCGCGAAGAAATCCCACGGAACAAGGTTGTGTTCGTTATTATTGTTGGTGTCTGTCCTGTGATTTTGCCTGCAAAAGGAGAATCCGTGCTTCCTAATCCAAGATAGGTATAATCCTGACTGGCACTCGCTTCATTCTTTAAATAATCTGATAAATTTGTACCATTCGCTATTGTTGTCGAAAGATCAAATGTTCCGGTAGTATTGATATGAATTGTTATATTTTGTATATCATTTTGAGCACAATGTGAAAGCAAAATCAACTGTTGTGGGGATGTGATTTCTGCAGTAGTACCATTAACAAATTTTAAGTTATCTAAAGAAATCGTGTCGGATATTTCCTGTGCTTCTGCTTCCGTCTCTGTTTCCGTATCTTGCTGGCTTGCATCCTCCGCTACTATTTCGGATGATGGTTCCTGCTTTGTTGTTTCCTCTTCTTGTGTTTCATTTGTAAGACCTGAATCAGAATTAGACGAAGCTGTATTCTCATCCTTTTCATTTGCATCTAGTGTTGTATTCTTTTCATCCGCTTTATTTTCCGCATCTGTCTTCTCGGATGAACTTACACTTTCTGCATCTGCGTGAGAAACTTCGTCTGAGTTTTCTGCCGATATCATATTCAAAGATGTATTAACATTATTTGCATTGACTTCCGTATAATCCAGCAATATACTTCCTGCAAGAAGATTCACTGCCAGTATACCAGCTATAATTCTTCTGTATTTCAACATCGTTACTCCTTTTAAGCTATCTTATCTAAGGTATGATCACTGTGCTTTTTGTGTTGCTGTAAATTGAATCATCTGTTCCATATCAGACCAGTTCTCTGGTATTTGGGACTTATCCTTTATATAAAACGATATCAAAAAGTCCCCCGTTCCATTTGATTGGTCCATTGTAAATTTCAATTCGCCGTTTGCTAAATCCTTACTCGTAACAAGCTTCTTCGTTTCGAGTTTTTCTACAAAAAACTTATCAATCTCCAATACAGCAGGATTCCATGTCAGCACTGCATCCGCTGCTCCGCTTGAAATTGATATTCCATAATTAAATCCATCGTATTGCTTTGGTGTTCCTTCCGCTTTATCTAAAAAGATTCCCTCTGCCCTGAAAGTAACTTTTGATGCAGTTGTACACGGAACTAATGTTGCCGCCAGAAATTGGTTGTTTGTAAGTGCAGCCTTATCCGGTATCGCAGTGGCCGTAATTTGCAATGTATCGATTTCTTTTCCCGGAAATGTAACAGTAAATACATCTTCGTTCGCTGTACGTCCAATCAATGTTTTCCGAATCTCATATACATTTTTATTAACAGGTGTAATTGAAGTTTTGTCACTTTCCACTTTGTATCCATTCCCTGCACCATTTTTAAATTCTATCTTCATAGTATAGGTAATATCTTTCTGGCTTACGAGGCTTGTGTTTCCATTTGCATAATTGTATACATGTATATCAAACGAAACAGATTCCTTTTTCTTCTCGTCCGTACCATATACAATATTTTTTGCAACATACGCATTTCCCGATGCTCCTGTCGTATAAAGCTGCAAATAATTTGATGTAAAACTGACTATCTCTGTATCTCTGTTTCGTGCTGTTCCTCTTTGATAGGCTTGTCTGGTGTATGCAGCATAAGTTGCGATTACTAACAAAAGCACACCGACTAAACTGATTCCCACCACAGCGGTTCTTTTTTTATTAGGTTTCTCTGATAGATTCATCTTGTATTCCTTCATTATTATTCTGCAATCTTTGCCAATATGTAAAATATATCTGTTTCTTTTTTTGTCTCTGTCCAACTAACTTCACAGACATAATATGTTCTATACGTTTTTTCATTTTTTATCGAAATCGAATTTGTTTTGTTTGTATCCAGCGACTGACTTACAAGCCAATATACAGGTTTTGCATGTATCTGAACCTGGTCTTTATTAATGCCTTCATAATTTTTATCAGGGTAGGTATTATCCGCATATTTGTAATCGGATACCGTCTTATTTGAATCAAGATTAAGGTAACTGCCACCTATTGCTGTATTGTCATACTTATATGTATGTCCTTCGTCTGTTACAGTTTCTGTTCCATCATCTGAAACTTTATAAATGTTAAATGTAAGTCCTTTTAAATTTGTCGTGTGCGCGATTTCTAACCAATGCTTATCTGCACTTGTCTGAACACAGAAGACCCTCTTCACAGTAACTCGATCTCCTGTTTTTTCATCTTCTGTATAATTCAGATCAATGGAGCTCATCTCCGCTCCATCCGGACCTAAAATTGAAATATTGGATGGCTCTTTTATCGCTAATAATGTGCCCATATCCGACTGATAATAGAACCACGCACCAACTAACGCTGCAAATAAAATCAATACCAGGATTGTAGAAAACAATGTGTATCGAAATTTCTTTTTTTTCGCAGTTAAATTGTCTTTATCTTGCTTTTCTTTCGAATCATTACTCATTCTTCTAATTCCTTATTCTACTTTTACTTAATTTGCTTTTATTCCAACATAAATGCACTTTGCATTCGTACCAATATACTCATCTGCCTTATTGTAGTAGTTGCTGCACTGTTCCAGCGTATCTTGTGCCATGTCTTTATTAATATCAGATTCAACCTGAACCTTACCGGATTCATCATAAAACAATTTGTTTTGGCTTGTTTCTACTGTTCTTTGACTATTAATAAATGTATTGATTCTGGCATAATCAATGTCACCTGGCTGATTTGCCGCATCTGTGAACAAGTCTCCCTGCGTACTTTTCTGCGTATATACATAATTTCGAAAATACTGCGGCCAGATCCAGTATATTGTCACTTTGTATGGAACATCTTTTTTGAAGGAACCATTCTTCGGCGCTTCTATCACGAAAGACTCATCCGCCTTCAGCCATTTTTGATATCCGTGTTCATCGTCCAACTGTTGGAAGAAAAGAATATGTCCCTGAATCAGATTCTGCAATGTCGTATCCTCGGACTTTACGGCCCTGTTATCCGCATTTCCCTCATTTGTATACACGTATCCATTTATATCAAATGAAACCGTCACAGACTTTACATCGTCTTTTTTAGGGATTATGTAAAACTCCAGTTTTCCATTCGCCCCCGGCAAAATACTCTCCTGCGAATCCAGATACCAGGCAAGACTTCCCGTTCCGACATGATATGTTTGTTCCTTCTGCACTTCCGTTCCGTTCTCTATATAAGAAGCATACTTTCTCTCGGTCCCGGCACTGAGAATACTTTTGTTACTTTCATCTATCAAATAAGAAGCTTCTGCCGTCTGACGGTTCCCGACACTTGCAAGTTCAAACAATCGGTCATCCTGTGCCGATACACTTGTCCCGGTTGATGTCACCTTGCTGTTCGACATAAACCACGCGATACCAAGTGCGATCACTGCAATCAATGCCACAAATGCAAATATAAAACTTTGCTTTAGCTTTCTTTTGTTTACCGCAATCTCTTCCAGCAATTCATCGCTTGTTTTTTCCTTTATGGAATTGTCCTGCTTTCTTTGATTTCGCGTAGACAATGCTGCTCCTCCTTGTAAAATCATATAGATATTCAGTGTTATAATAACACAATTCTCTGGGGGATTCAAGCGGGGTGACCAATAGGGACGGGGTTAGTGGCTTTTTTGCGAGCAAAAAAGCCACTAACCCCGTCCCTATTGGTCACCCCCGTTGGTCACCCTACAATTTTCAAATAAACTTTTGCATTGGTGTAAATCAAGTAATCTGATGGTTTTACGTTTAGTAAATCCGTCAAATTTTTATTTTTTAATGTTGCAGATAAAGTTACTTTATAATTCGCGTACTGTCCGCCATCTATAACCTCAAGCTCTTTACCTGTTTTTACTTTGTATTTTATGTTTACTAACAGTGGTGTGTCCAGAATCTTGCTCACCTGATCTTGTGTAAGCCGGATTCTAAATTTATACACCGTATCGCTTTCTTGAAGACCGAGTCCTTCGATGTTTGTACCTGCTGATTCAATTGCAAAATCTGATAAGTACTTTCCTATCGCAACGTTCTGATAACTTGTTCCATTCTCACTATCTGTCTTCTTTGCAAGTGTCAGCTCGCCTTCTAAATAGTAAGGATAAGCGCTATTTGACTCATCTGTAAGATTAAAACTTGAAAAGTCTGTGACATCGAGTAACGCTCTTGATGAAATTTCCATTGCAGCATCTTTATTTTCACGACCATTGATACCAAGCTGGCTTGTGTTTCCATCTGTGCTTGTAATGTTATAGGAATCGTAACTTAATTTTGCCTGTGCTTCTTTGAGCTGATAATACAGCTTTTCTTCCGAAGCGGATGCTGAGATACCGCTGCTTCCAAGACTATCCTGCTGGTAAGCCATCACCGCATCTACTTTGAATTTCACACCGTTATTTTCGCTGTTATTCCTACGCAAAGGAAATTGTTGGTTCATTTCTGTTGAATTGTAACTAAAACTCATTTCCGCAGTAATCGTTGCTCCTGTGTACCATGCGCCCGGTGCCTTTATTGTGATAATGTATCCATTCTCACCAAACTGTGTTACAAAGCCGTTTTCTCCTTTTGATAGATCGGTTAACTGTTTTAGTTCATGTGTTTCTGTAACTGTTCCATCCGCATTTTTCTTTTCCAGTTTTAATGTTGGAATAGATGCTGCTCCTTTCATATCTACAGGCTTTCCGTCCTGGTCAACTGTCTGAAGCGAATATTGATAATAAATGGACCGTTTATTTACATAGCTTCCGAATTCATTTTCATTCGCGGCAGCACTTACCTTCGAAGAAACGGTAAGCTTGATGCTGTCATTGCTTCCAGATACCATTTCCTGATTTTGCGTTGGAGGACTTTTTAATGTGACATTATCTAGTTTGTAAAAATCTCCTAAGAGATAAACGACACTGAAATCACCGGTTACTTTTGTCGGAATCTGCTGATTGCTATAGGATTGGTTCAGCACCAGCGTTGTATTTAGCATAGGTGTTGTCTCATTACCTTCTGTACAATTCATAACCAGATAATATTCCTCTGTAACAGGGAGGATATCATTTAAGCCACATGTTGTATTTAACGTTACGTTATAATATTTGGTATCTTTCGCATCCGCATCTGATTTTGCTGCGTAATAAATAAATGTGTTTTCTGTATTATCCCAGACACGAAGCACCGCACTTGAGTCCGTTGACTCTACTTTTTTAAATCCACCTGTCGCAGACTCTGTTGCTTCCAGCGGCAGTAAATCACAAATATACGGAGCCTTACCTTGTTTTGCCATTTCCGCCAGATTCAACTTATCATTTGTTAAAGCTCCGGCTGTACTTAATTCTTCCAACGTGCTTTGATGATAAGATGTCTGCGTTCCTTGTGTGTTCATATCTACTAATGTTAAGTGAATCTTACTTCTGTCAAGTGTTCCGAACGATCCCAGCTTAACTGTCTTGTCAAAATTCCAAAGTAAAGAATCGCCATTTTCCAACATGGACTGCCATTCTGAAACCATCCATTTATAAGTATAGGAAATATGTGCTGTATAATTTTCTCCGAAACTATTTAATGTAGCATTTCCATCTGTTGCCAAATCATATCCTGCTGCACCATTTACCACCTTTACAGAACATTCCACATCCATCAATTTCTTAACCAGAACCGGTATATACAGATGATAAACGTCTGTAGGAGTCTCGACATTAATAGGATAAGAATAGCTGACATCCAAAATTGTAATCTGCTGTTTGTTGTTATCATATTTTCCACGATTGATAGATACCCCATCTGTAGCGTTCCAAGACATTGTCTGATTCTCTTCTGAAACCAGACTCCATACATTGTTCTCATATTTGTAGGTCTTAGGCTCAATCTTATCATAGTATCGTTTTGATTGTTCTTGCTTTGCATTCGTCAGCATGCTGATATAGTTATTCACGATACTGTTAAGTTCACTCTTTGTCGTCGCATTGAGAACCAAAATTGGGAAATCGTCACTCGTACATGACGGCTCTTCCTTTTTATAATTCGAAAGACGACTCGAATAATCTCCATTCGTGCCAAATTTCTGTACAATCTCATCCAGCGGACGGCTCTGATCGCCGCCATAATAACCTTTCATCAAAGATGGATTTGTCATAATATCTGAAATGATGCTGTCGCGAACTGCAGTTCCATCTACTTTGGTTGCTCCATCTCCGGTTAATGAAGTCCCTCCTGCTGTAACTATTGCATCCGGTTTTGTATTCACTGTGCTACTAGTTTCTGACTGTCCTGTGTAGTCGGCATAAATAACATAACTGCTTTTATTTTTTCCAGTACCAATATTGTTCACTGCGGAATAATCCCCTTGACGGAAAACAGAAGAAGCGGAAACAATATTAACTGTATTATTATTTGCATTTCCTACCCAGATGCCACAAGGTGTTCCTGATTGAAGCGAGGCATTTGTAGCAAGACTGCTGTATGTAGCATATGTACCATCTTTTAACTGTAATCCGATGCTATCAGCTGACAATCTGCTCATTGCGTCGCTGCTAACAGATTTTACTAAGCTATTGCCATTTACCGCATAACCGATCACATTGTCCTTACTCAACAGATTGAATCCGTTAAAAGTGTCATTGATTATTCCAAAGAAACCTCCGACAGCCCTCTGGTCTGTTGATTCCGAACAGTTTGCCAAATAAGAATTACTTATCATGACATTTTTTACATCTGTGCCACCGTTTACACAGCCGATTAATCCGCCTAAATCTTTTCCGGCTAATCTGACATTCTCTACATTTACATTCTGGATGTTTGTTGAAGCCGCAGAACCTGCCACTCCGCCTATATACGATTTTGATGTTGAGTTACTAACATGTTTTGTTTCTCGAATACTGATATTTTGAACAGATATCGGTGTTTTTGTCGTTCCTTCAATCTTTAATGTGCTCTCCGCTTTTCCAATCAGTCCACCCATCGAGTATCCACCACCGACAGCTGTTCTCGATGTAATCGTACCGGTATCTGCACTGCCTCCTTTGATAGTACAGGTTCCATTGACATAGCCGGCAAATAGTCCACCATTTTGGACATTGTACAGCTTTATATTATTTGCTGTGCAATTATTAAATGTCACTGTTCTCGCTAGAGATTCTGCCTTTCCAATGAAAGCTCCGCAGTGGTTCATTTTATTTATTGAATTTCCATTATCAGTACCAGCTGTAAAACCATCTACTGTACAGCTTGTAAATGTTATAAATTTATTATTAGTTGAACTACTCATATACCCAATTACAGCCGCCCCTTGGTCGGCTTGATCTATAGCAGAACCTGTGACACTTACGTTTTCAAATGTCAGATTATTAGGACTATACGCTCCGTCTCTTGCAAATGCAACACCCAGTGCTACGTTGTCTTTACCAACATTCTTTTTCAGTGTAACACCTGTAAAATTCAAATCCTTTACCGTATAAGTTGCAGTACTATTTGCCAGACATTGTGTAAAAAATCCTGCCTGTGTTACCGAAATATCATTACTTGACATTTCATAAATCTTTCGGCTGTATGTTATAGTTGCACCATTTCCAGCTACCGCAATTGAGCCGTTATTTTGCAATCGCAATGCTCTTGATTTTTGTAAATCTTTTCGCGCTCTATCTGTCGGTAAACCATAATTATAACCGATCCCTCGGAATCCATTTCCATATGATCTTAGATCATAATTTCCATTGTCACCAAACTTAACACTTCTACCATTATTGTCCATTGTCAAAGAATAGGTAACTGCTTTTGCATCAACGAAAGTGTCTTGCGTATCTACATAAGTTGAAAGATAACTAGTAGAATATTGCCGACGGTCAACTTCTTTTCCATCTTTAATAAGCTTTCCACCCCAGTAGTCGTTTTCATCTGTTACATCTGCTTGATTTTGGGTTTTTCCTACACCGTCATAAGTCCCAGTACGAGTACGTCCATAATAAGAAGCATCCACTATATTTGTAAGAGCAAAATTATTGTCCGAAGTTTTCGCCCCAAATCCGGAATTCACGATTGCTGACAGCAGCCAGATAGACTGTGTTGAATCCAAAGTAATCGTACTTTTTGGATACGCGATACCTGCAATGGTCTTTGTATCTACACCGGTATTACCCTTTATCTTTAATTTAACATTTTTATCTAATTTCGGAATTGTGTAATTTTTATCTGTGTTAGTACCCATTCCCGCACGGGTATCGTTCTTCTCCTCACAGGCATATCCATCGAACACACGGCCTATATATGGATTCCAATAATAATTTGTATTCTCAGCACTTACTTCTGTATCTGTTTGAATGACTTTGTTATTTTTGATATCAAACATTGAAGTTAAACCTGCGGAAGAAATATTACGAAAGACAACACCTCCGCCCTTCTTGCTATAATCTATCGTTGTACTACCAACTGTTTTGACATATCCACCTACCATGCCGACATAACCGCCCACAGCAGTCAGGTTACTGGCAGAACTGCCTTTGTTAACAGAAGAATTTTCAGGCAAAGTAACGTTATCAATGATATTATCTCCACCGATTACCCAGCCAATTACACCTCCGAAAAATGTCTCTGTAGAATTTCCGTTAATTGTAACATCATCAAAAACTATTTTCAGATTCTTCACTACGCTTCCCTGACTGTAACGGATAAGTCCACCTACTTCTCCTGTTGTATTTACGCCAGTCAGCGTAATCTGACGCTCGGCCGTATCTCCTACAATTACTCCACTAAATGCACGGGAAACATCATCTTTTCCAAATCCGGTAAACTGCGCGACATCCAGTGTTAAATTCTCTTTAATCTGGAAATATCCATTGCGAAGATATGCCATAACCTGTTCATTTGTTAAAGTAGTAGCATTGGAGTCTGTTTTTTGCACATAGCGGTTTCCTGCGCGCGTTGCTTCTACCCATGTATTCCCATTCTTGATGAATACTATGTCATCGGAAGCGTCTCCAGTATGAACATCAATCCCACCTTGACCATCCATTTTTGTAGTTAATATTGTTGTATTAATTTTAATTGCAGTGCCATTTCTTCCTGTATCATCTAATAGCTTCATCACGGTCATCATCTGATCTTCGCCGGTAAAGAGTTTCTGATCATCATCCTGGATTACCCATGGATGCCCATAAGTTCCACATCCATCAACAAGATAAACGGCCTTTTGGTTGATATCCAATTCATAATCTTTGTTCGAAGAATTCTCAGGCTTACCGATGTATGGCAGATAGCCCGAAAAGTTTTGAGGCTCATTAGCAGGTTGATTGCCCGATTCATTGCCGGTTGATGTATCAGCAGCACCGACATAAGAACCTGTTGTTGTATTACCAAATGTATCCAGATACCATACCTGACCTGTCACATTGTCTTTATTATATGAATTTCGGTTATAATCAGATACGGTTCCCGAAACACCATTGGAAATTTCTTTTCCGAATGTTATTTTTTTAGTCGTTGACTCAAAGTTGTAACTTCCACCACTGGCACCATCTCCATACTGAAATGCAGTTGCAAAAATAGCTTTCTCGAAAATCGAATCATTTCCTGCTCGGTTCAAATCCATGTTGCTAAATTCCAGACTGATTTTCTGTGCCGTACTAGAGCCGACCTGTCCCATCAGTGCTGATGCCACCTTATTTCCTGCCAACCCTGATGTAGTATATGCTCCTCTCGCAAAGGTTACCTCATTCATGGATATCGCCGTATTTGAACCCACAGAGTTTACAAGCAATGGAAGCTTTGTTCCGCCTTCACATTGAATACCATCCAGTGTAAGATGGGTTATCGTGATACCTGCCTGATCTTTATTTGCGCTCTCCTGCGCGATACTGTCACAAATCAATACTCCGGCCTTGTTATTTTCGTACTTGCCAAATGTACCTTTCAATGTAAGGTCATTTACTGTGAATTTCTGTGATATCTTAGAGAAAAGACCTGTCTGCATCTGGTAATGCTGTTGACTGGAGTCGCTATACTTTTTCTTCGTATTTGTATTCATATCTGTATAATCAAATTTCACAGTTGCGCCTTGGATTGTAATTGCCCGTGACATTGGATAATAGGATACTCCTGTCAGATCAATCGTTCCTTTTAAATAGAAATTATTGCTTCCTTTTACAAAATACTGCTGAAGGTTCGGTTGTGCATATACATACAGACTTCTCAGGAGAAGTTTTCCTGCTGAGTCAATTTCAGTAATATTTGTATTTGTACCCTCATTTTCGCGATAATAGTCTACATTATAATAATAACGTGTGTTTTTATTTGTATAGGATGTTCCATTATTTACATTGCACTGGTTCGTCCATGTATTGCATTTATCCTTATCCTGATCAATCAGCGTTACTGTCGCGTCGTCTGGATTGGTCAATCCAATAGAAACCACTGCATTGTTACCGTCTTCTCCATATTTCGTTTTACCGGCAATATCATCAAAATAATTTCCACCTGTGAGCGTGACGTTCACTGAGTTCGGTTCTATCTTTAATCCATCTTTTCGAATCTCGATATAAGCTTTGTCGTATTTTCTATTCGTTTCATCCAGAATCGTAGAACATACCAAAAGTGCGGATGGATTTGCTTCATCCGTCTTTCCGGAAAATGAGTTTGATGAATTTTGAGTAGTTCCTTTACTGAACTTGATTCCATTTTCATCCGTACCATCTCCTATTTTCCAATAAGCATCGGTACTGTAGACAAGTCCGCCAAATTTTCCTTGTACATTGAGTGTTGAATTCTTCACTTCAAGATTGTTGATTGACACGCTGTCGGTCGCACTGTTTTTTCTCCAATAGTATCCCAGTAGACCACCTGCAGTTTTGGAAGCGTAGCTTTCCATCCGAAGATTGTCGATTGTCAGTCCATTAATTGTCACATTTCCAGTCATGCGGCCGATCAGACCACCAAATAATGCATCCGGTGCATTGGAGTTGTCATTAAATTTCGCATGTGTGATTGTTGCATCTGAAATTCCACAGTTTGAAAATGTGATATTCGCCCCATCTTCACCTGCTGCCACATAACCACCGATTGCGAAATCGTGACATCCGGATGAACTGGAAATCGCTCCCTCCATAGAACAATCAGTAAAAGTGGTTGTTCCTTTTGCCCGTCCAAGGAAGCCACCGATACTCATTACTTTGAGTCTGTCTCCACCGGCTCCATCACGATAAACGATATTTGTCTTCACTGTAACATTTGTAACATTTGTAAAAGGTGCACCATCTGTATCGCCTGCGACTGCGCCACAGTGTACAACCTCTCCGTTTGATACGTTGTGGAAATAAATAGATCCATCTAATGTCAGATTCTGCACGGTACCATTACAATAAGGAATAAATCCAATTGTAGAATGATTATAAATCTGGCCGATACCTAGCGTTGCACTCGTACCACCTGCATTCTCAGCAAGTGTAGAACCATCACTTAAATAACCATAGGCCTCTCCCGCTGCCAGTGTAATCGTGTGACCATTACCATCAAAAATTCCTATATACTTCTGGCTTCCATTATCTCGAAGCAGAGAATAAATTCCAGTTCCGGTAAGGTCAATGTTTTCATTAGTAGTAACTATAATATTTCTGCTTAAAAGGTCTGCTGTGTTTCCTTGCTGTAAAAGAACAGCTACGGCTGCAAGATCTCTTGTATTGTTTACTTCTAAAGCGTTTCCCGGCGTATATACGACAGAAAACTGATGCGAAGCACTATTTCTAAAAAGCGTATTTGAATCTGCGCTGCTTCCATCTGTTTCTTTCAATTTACTTCCATCCAGACGGATAACTTCTCCGTAACTTCCAATATCACTGACAGAAACTGCTGCCGGACGAATATATTTCCAATCATATCCGTCACCGCCAGTTCCATTTCCTGAACCAAGCGCATAGACGATTGTACCATCAATACTTCCTGCTATCTGTCCACATTCCGTACCTGTTCTTCCAATCGTTAATCCGGAAAAATTTGTTGTACCGCTGATGCGGAGGATTCCCTTTGTTGACTTTCCTAAGATGCCTCCGAGTTTGCTTGCTTTTCCATTGTCACTGCCGGAAACTTTGATTATACCGGAAACAGACAGAAAATGTCCCTGTCCATCTACCTGACCAAGTTCACCGACAAGACCTCCAAAACAACTAGCGCCATTTAAATCAGTAGTTAAATTCGCTGTAACAATAGCACCGCTAATCTCTATATAGGCAGACATTACCTTGTTAAGTGCATGATCAGCTCCATTTCCAGCAACAGAACCGATAATGCCGCCCAGTGCTGTGACAGTGCCATTGCTACTTATAGTCACTTTTGGGCTTTCTAATTTAAGTGTTGAACTCTGTGAATTGGCACTGTACTGTCCGATCACACCACCAAATTGCCAACTGGTTCCTGTATGTGTAAGATTTGTCTCTAACACATTTTTTATTGTAATTATGCCCCCAGCAGTAGAATAAAAATTAAGCACACCAAAATATCCGCCTGCATGATTACCATTTGAAATCGTGATTCCTGAGATACTGATTTTGCTTAAATCAAGCTCTAATCCAGTATAATAAACTGCCTTTCCGATGAAACCTCCACTCTCCGATGTACCTTCTATCTTTCCTGTGCGAGTCACTTTATTGTCCAATGTGATGGTTGGATTTATGGCAGCTCCGACCAGACCTCCGGCAGCGAATCCTGTTACGGTTGTTGTTGTAACATTACCTGTCAGGTTAAGTGCCGGGTTTACAGTTAAACTGGATCCTTTTTGCATTTCTCCTACAAGCCCACCTGCATGTCCACCTGTAGTTGAAATGTCATAGCCTATCGTAGCTGTTCCGCTACCTGTAGAACCGCTGTTTGTAGAGTTGCCATCTGTATAGGATGCAATTGTCAGATTTGCACCTTCTCCCATTGTATTACAGAAAAAACCTAAATTGCCAGTGCCTGTAATCGTAGTATTCGCTTCTGTGATTTTATTTGCTACCGATAAAGAAAGGTTGGTATTACTATCCATAGTACCGATAATACCACCAAAACTTGTCTGCTCATTTTGATCTGTTCCTATTGTAAGAGAGATTGTTTTGGCTTCTTTTAAATTACTATTATTTGTATAATTAGCAGTAAGTAAAGGTCCGTTTACAGTCCCCTTTGCTTTCAGATACAGTCCTTCATTTATCGTTGCACTTTGATCAAGGTAGTTAAAGAACGAACGATTAATTGGAATATCGATACCACTTTCATAACTTGTGATTGTAATTGTTCCCTTGAATGGATAATCTTTATTTCCAAAACCTTGAAATGTTTCTCCATCCACAGTCTGTGTCAAATCAAATGAGGCAGTTGTTCCACGCGTAATGGTGATCGTAGCAGTTTGGTACGCTTGAGCGTCCATATTAGACAGATTGATAAAATCAGCCGTATTAGTAAGTGTTACTGCATTATTAACCACCTGAATTCCATTTCCTGTTGCCTCAGTTGGATTTGCCTCATCCGCAGTTGTTTCTTGTTCTGCGTCTGTTTGTTTTGTATTCTCCTGAGCAGATTCTTCTATATTAGAGTCACTTTTATTAGACTCATTTTCCTGCTGGTTCTCTTCTGCTTCGGATTTCGAATTATTTTCCGAGGTATCATCCGTCTGCTCTGTGCCTGTCTCATTCGAATTATTTTTTCCCGATTCATTTTCAGAAGTATTTCCGTTGGATTGAGTCGTACTGCCATTTGGTGTCTGAGTGTCCTGCTGAACTTCGCTTGCCGTAACAGTTGTATTTACTTTTTCTTCTGCCTGTACCTGTGCCGGGAGCGTCTGTAATAACATTGATGCCACCAGAACTCCGGCACATATCTTTTTTAGCTTTTGTCTTACCATTGATTATTCCTCTTTGGAATTCGTAAAATGAATATACTCCTTGATTGTGTTCCAATCCTCATTTAAATCATTTACAGCATAGGTCCGATAAAACTGGATCGTGTACTGCTGCGGAGTTCCCGCTGCCCCTAAATGAAGCTTCACTGATTTTGTTTTTCCATCTTCTGCTGTTGAAACTGTTGGGTTTCCCATTTGTTCTAAAAACCACTTATCAATTTCCACTCTGGTGGAATCCCAGCTTAGAACACAATTTTCTTCTACATGCCCTGAAATGCGATAGTTTAGCAAACCTAATTTTTCACCATTCGTTACCGCTGATTTCTCCGTTTCTAAAAAGCTGCCTGTCCAGTGTGTTTCTGTTGTATCCGTTGTCAATACAATCTGTCGTCCCAATGGTTTATACTGAGTGCGATTTGTCGGCACAGCAGTAATCTTAATCTGATATGGCAGAATCTCATTTCCTTTGAGAACAAATGTATAGGTTTTGTCCTGTGCCGTACCGGCAGCAAGTGTCCCGCTTTCTGTATATGTTCCGTTTGCTAATTTTATCGTATTATTAATTGTAATATTTTTGTAAATATTTTCGTCTGTAACGACATTTCCACCGGCATCAACAAGTTCAACTTTAAAATCATAACTGATCTGATTTTTATCAAATTTTGTTGTATCATTTTGCAAATGATTTGAAATGGTTACAGAAAATGTTCTTGTTGTATCGTCTTTTCCGAATGATTTTACTTTTGTCGATAATTTTGAAGTACTATCATACTGCACCAGCACATCCGAAGTAAATAATTGTTCGGAGCCTCGCACTGTGACAACGCGCTTGGCACTGCTCAAGCTCGTATATGCTGCCAGCGAATATGCAATAATCGCAACGACTGCAATCAGAAAAAGATAAACAGCTATCAGCTTTGTCCTTTTTTTCAATGCGATTCTCCTTTCTTAATCTATCGACTGACGGTCAGGTAAACCATGTCCGTCTCTTTATCGTTACTAACTGTATTTGGTTCCCACGAAACGTGAAGTACAAAATAATCGCAGAAGCAATCGCCTCCAAATGCATTTGTCCCTCTATTTTCGATAGGAGGATTTAACATATCCAAATTATTTTCACTAGCCAGCCAATAAAGCGGCTCTGCATTTTTTTGTACCTTACTACTATCTACAGCATTTTGACCATTCTCATCACCATAACTAAGGTTGTGGCTCTGATGTTTCGTTATTTCAGCTTCATCCATTTTACTCAAAGGCTTTGCTGAAATAACGGGAGTTGATGATTTGTCATAAGTAAAATTTTCCGTATGTTCACCACTATTATCCGTATATGTAAATGGAACAGTTACCATATTGTCCGATGTTGTCTGGCTGGATGTGGATAGTTGAGCACGATAAACTTCGTAGTAAAATGGGATATTTGTAGTATAAGCTAACTGAAGCGAATACATATCTATCGGTTCTCCGTACACGCAAAACACGTAATTCATGGAATGCTCTGGTGTGTCGGCGTCGATAGAGCCCATATCCAGATACGCAATATCGTGATTGTTACCGCTTCCGATTTCCAGTCGGATCGGTGTCTTTATCCATGTGAGTGTGTCCAACTGTCGTTTGTAGAAAAACCAGGCATAGACAATCACTCCTACTAATATCAATCCGGTTGCTGCCAGTGTAAAAAGCAGCATTGTTTTTTTCTTGATTTTTTTCACTTTATCTTTCATAATTGTATTTTCTTTGTTGCTAGTCACAAGTACTGTGAACAGTAACTTTTCTTTTGGTTCTTTACCTAATTTTGAATCCTTGGCTGCATCTCAAGTTTCACCCTGAGACAGTTTGCATGGCTTCCGATATACTGGTCTGCCTGGTTATAATATGAGCTTAATGCTACAAAAGCATCCTTTGTATCTTTATCAGAAAAATTTGTTTGCATGTCTTGAATCTTTGACAATTCAGTCTGTCCCTCCGGTAATGGCAGTTGTGTAAGATTGCTGTAAAAATATCGCTGTGGATGCTTTACCATAGACTCTTGTGAATCCGCATATGCAATTGCATTACGCACATCTGTTCCATTTGCATATTCATACAAAATTGGCTTCCTGCCATTTAAGAATTCATTTTTTTCAGCCAACGTAAATTCCGCAAAATTCTGTGGCCAGCACCAGTATAAAGTGTATGAATACTCTGTATCTTTTTGTGCGTTCGGAATCTTGAGGGTGAAACTTCCATTACTTATCCATTCAAGATTCGTTGCTGATTTATTTCCTGCATTTGAACTTTCTTCTAAAAAGAATAGAATATGACCGGAAGTAAATGTTTTGGTTGTCTCAGCTGCTTCTTCGAGTTTGTTGTCCTGATACTTGTATGGAATCAGACTCAACTGCATATTCAGTGTGATGTTTCCCGCTGTTTTTGGCACTACAGAAAATTGTAATCTTCCATTGCTTCCCGGCTCAATCGCCTGATCTTCACGCTTATGACTGGAATCCGTCCAATACTCTTCCCAATCTTCCCAATCTGATGGTGCAGTGCTGTAGTTTCCTACCTTGCTCTGGTCACTCAATAACCAGTTTACGGAATATTTATCAGGAGATGTCTCAAGGAAAGAATTCGTCAGCTTCTGATACCAGGAGTTTTCGGTTGGATTCTCCTGATCCATGATCACCTTCAACAAATCATCATGGATACCGGCACTTCCATGCGTCTTGAGTTCTACATTTTTCATATCCGCACTGACCGTTGCGCCTGTCCCCTTCACTCTTGTATTACTGACAAACCATGCGATACAGAGCGCGATTATTACTATAAGCGCAACAATAGCAATTATAATAATATGATAAATCGTTTTTCTTTTTTCTTTTTTTAATGCTTCAAGGTTTTCATTTGCCTCATTTGATTTGATTGTTCTTTTATCCTGGGACACCTTATACCTCTTTCCCTGTATCTATCAAGTTAAGCACACGTAAGGCTTACGTTTGTCATCAATTACATAATTGTATAAATATACACTTTAGATTAACATAGTTTTTTCTGTTTTTCAAGAGTAATGAGGGAGGACCAACGGGGGATGGGACCAACGGGGCGGGGTGACCAATGGGGACGGGGTTAGTGGCTTTTTTGCAAGCAAAAAAG
>OIZF01000283.1_pt1 | contig 35673 bp, 33 predicted proteins | sample 1588471 | NCBI WGS metagenome assembly OIZF01 (sample SAMN03283279) | human gut metagenome | biome: human-associated habitat; material: feces | host: Homo sapiens | place: Peru | collected 2012
ACGCTACGAAAGATTTAGAAAATATTAAAAAACGAAGGATGTCCTTCGTTTTTTTATACATAAAAAAAGTTAATTCTGCTATAAAAAAATCTTATAGCACTGGGCACACTTTCGTGATATCTTTATATTAGATTGAAAATAGAAAGAAAAGGGCCAATGACAAGTATAAAAACGAAAGTAATTCATGGTGGTATTTCAACAGACAAGACAACAGGAGCAGTATCTGTTCCGATTTATCAAACGTCAACTTATAAACAAAACGGACTTGGACAACCTAAAGAATACGAATATTCACGTTCTGGAAATCCAACGCGTCATGCCTTGGAAGAATTAATTGCAGATTTAGAAGGTGGTGTTCAAGGATTTGCATTTAGTTCAGGGCTTGCTGGAATTCATGCGGTTCTTTCGCTATTTTCTGCAGGAGATCATATCATTTTAGCTGATGATGTTTATGGTGGAACTTTCCGTTTGATGGATAAAGTGCTGACAAAGACAGGGATTAGCTATGATCTAGTTGATTTGAGTAATCTTGATGACTTGAAAGCGGCTTTTAAGGAAGAAACGAAAGCTGTTTATTTTGAAACTCCTTCAAATCCTTTATTAAAAGTTTTGGACATTAAGGAAATTTCAGCAATTGCTAAAGCTCATGATGCCTTAACACTGGTGGATAATACCTTTGCGACACCATATTTACAACAACCAATTGCTTTAGGAGCTGATATTGTTTTGCATTCCGCAACGAAATATTTAGGTGGACATTCAGATGTAGTGGCAGGACTAGTTACAACCAATTCAAAAGAACTCGCCAGCGAAATTGGCTTTTTACAAAATTCAATTGGAGCAGTTCTTGGACCACAAGACAGCTGGTTAGTGCAAAGAGGTATTAAAACACTTGCGCTTCGGATGGAGGCTCATTCGGCAAATGCTCAAAAAATTGCTGAGTTTTTAGAAACGTCTAAAGCCGTTTCAAAAGTTTATTATCCAGGTCTTAATAGCCACCCGGGGCATGAAATTGCTAAAAAACAAATGTCTGCCTTTGGAGGGATGATTTCATTTGAATTAACGGATGAAAATGCCGTCAAAGATTTTGTTGAAAACTTGAGCTATTTTACGTTGGCTGAATCACTAGGTGGCGTTGAATCTTTAATTGAAGTGCCAGCAGTGATGACTCATGCTTCTATTCCAAAAGAACTTCGTGAAGAAATTGGGATTAAGGATGGCCTAATTCGTCTATCAGTAGGGGCTGAAGCAATTGAAGATTTACTGACAGATATCGAAAATGCATTTGAAAAAAAATAATTTTACTGACAGACTTGTAAGCAAAGCTTACGACTCCTTTCTCCCTCGCTTTAACAGCTCACATTGGTCCTGTTGAACTGACAGAAAAATTAGACAGTAGAAACTGAGAGAGATTTACTGACAGAAGTAAAATAAATTATTTAAGAGTTGATTTTTCAACCTCTTAGGTTCATTTACTTTCTACTGGTAAAGCTGTCAGTAATTTAGGAATTAATTATGGTAAAAATTGTTGAAAATATTACTGAATTAGTTGGAAATAGTCCAATTATCAAACTAAAAAATGGTCCAGAAAATGGAGCAGAAATTTATCTAAAACTTGAATATTTTAATCCTGGAGGTTCAGTTAAAGACCGGATTGCTTTACAAATGATTCGGCAAGCCGAAGCAGATGGTCGCTTAAAAAAGGGAGGAACGATTGTTGAACCTACCTCTGGGAACACAGGAATTGGACTTGCCATGGCTGGTGCAGCTTTAGGCTATAATGTGGTTATTATCATGCCTGATAGTTATTCAAAAGAGCGTCGTCAGCTTATTCAAGCTTACGGAGCAGAATTGATTTTGACTCCAGCAGCTGATGGCATCAAAGCTGCCATTGATTTAGGTCAAAAATTAGTTGAAGAAAATGGTTGGTTTATGCCAATGCAATTTGAAAATCCAGCTAATTTAAAAGCCCATGAATTAACGACTGGTCCAGAAATTATTGACGCATTTGGTGAAAATGGACTGGACGCATTTGTTGCTTGTGCAGGTACTGGGGGTACAATCTCTGGCGTTTCTCACTATCTTAAAAGTCAAAATTCTAAAATTAAAACTTTTGTTGTTGAACCGGCAGAATCACCAATTTTAACAGGAGGTGAGAGTGGTCCACACCGCATTCAAGGAATTGGTATTCCATTTATGTCACCAAATTTAGATACGGAAGCTTATGATGGAGTAATTGATGTGACAAGTGATGATGCTTTAGATACCGCACGAAAAATTGGCAAAAGTGAAGGGTTTTTAGTAGGTATATCTTCTGGCGCAGCAATTTGGGCAGCTTATGAATTGGCAAAAAAACTTGGTAAAGGAAAAAAAGTTCTCGCACTTTGTGCTGACAATGGTGAGCGTTACCTTTCAACAGAACTCTATAATGATTAAAACTTGGATTTTTTCCAAGTTTTTTTAGTCTTATGAGCAGTTTTCTGTACTTTTTTTGCTACGGATGTTAGAATGAGAATAGATTAAGAAGAGAACAAAGGAGGGGAAATCGTAGATTCGATTTTGTCAGTCAATGATTGACAAATTTAACTGATTTAGTTTTTCTAACAAATTATCATGAAACTTTCATGATAATAAAAGAAAAAATCGCAATTACTAGGAGGATTTAAAATGGCTTTAAATGACAAACTTGATGCAACAAAAGATAAAGTAAGTGGAAAAGTTAAAGAAACCACAGGTAAAGTAACTGGTGATGAAAAACTAGAAGCTAAAGGTAAAACAGAAGGATTTATGGGAAAAGCTAAAGAAGGCTTGGAAAATATCAAAGATAAAGCTTCTGACCTAGCTGAAGATGTTGCAGAAAAATTTAATGATACGGTTGACTCTGTCAAACATAAAAACGAGAAATAATTGAATTTCTCAAAATTAAGCAAAACCTAAGTTATTTAAAACTTAGGTTTTTTCATTTGGAAATAATAAACTTGACTTATATACCCTTGGGGGTATATAATTATTATAAATCAAATAATCAAGAGGTGAAAAATGCAAACAATTGACATAAGTGAATTAGAATTACTGACAGAAAGTGAAAATCCAGTAATTGTAGATGTAAGAGAAGATTTTGAATATAATAGTGGTCATGTTCCTAATGCCAAAAATATTCCATTGAGTCAACTAGAAGAAAGATATGCAGAAATTACTGACGGAACTTATCTTATCTGTCAGTCAGGTGCTCGTTCAGCTAGGGCCTGTCAGTACCTTTCTACAAAGGGAATTGAAACCATAAATGTTTCTGGAGGAACTTCCTCTTGGAGCCGTCACTTAGAATTTACTGACAAATTTTAGAAAGAGAACAATGTTTGAATTTTTTAAGAAAATAAAAAGTATTAGTCCAGCAGAAGTAAGTACTGAATTGAAAAAAGGAGCACAATTAATTGATGTAAGAGAAGCTCATGAATTTCAAAATGGACATATAAGAGGTGCTCGAAATATCCCTTTAAGTAAATTGGGAGAACATGTTCTAGCCAAAAACAAAAAGTATTTATTAATTTGTCAGTCGGGAATGCGGTCAAAAAAAGCCTACAAAATATTAAACAAAGCTAATTATGATGTGACAAACGTAAATGGAGGAATGCGAGCTTGGAGAGGAAAAATTAAAAAATGACAGAAAAAATATTAATTGTTGGCGGAGTTGCGGGTGGAATGTCAGCTGCAACCCGTTTGCGACGTCTTAACGAAAATGCAGAAATCATCGTTTTTGAAAAAGGCCCTTATGTTTCGTTTGCTAATTGTGGCTTACCTTACTATGTGGGGGGAGAAATTGCAGAGCGAGAAAAGTTAATTGTTCAATCTGCTCAAGTTCTAAAAAAACGTTTTAACTTAGAGGTGCGCGAAAATTCCAAAGTCACTGCGATTGATAGTGAAGGAAAGAAAATGACTGTAGTTTCAAATGGTGAAAGCTATGTTGAAAGCTATGATAAACTGATTCTTTCACCAGGGGCCAAACCCTTAATTCCACAAATCAAAGGTTTAGACCAAGCGACAAATGTTTTTAGCTTACGAAATATTCCTGATGTGGATAAAATAATGGCCTATTTGAAAGCCAAAGCTCCTCAAAGTGCGACAATTATTGGTGCTGGTTTTATCGGCTTAGAAATGGCTGAAAATCTTGCTAAACGAGGGTTAAGTGTCACAATCGTCGAAAAAGCACCACATGTTTTACCAACCATTGATCGCGAAATGGCAGCTTTTGTCAATGAAGAATTAATTAAAAATAATCTTTCAGTAATGACAAATAGAGGAGCTGTCGAATTTAAAAATGACCAAATTTTGCTAGATAATGGTGAAAGTCTGCAATCGGATTTAACGATTCTTTCTGTGGGAATTCAGCCAGAAACAAGTCTAGCTAAAAGTGCGGGCATCAAATTAGGACTAAGAAATGCAATTCTTGTTGACGAACATTATGAAACATCGGTTAAGGATATTTACGCAGTAGGCGATGCCATTGTTGTCAAAAATCAATTAGGGCAGGATGCTTTAATTTCATTGGCTTCTCCAGCTAATCGTCAAGGGCGTCAGGTAGCTGATATCATTAGTGGATTACCAGTTAAAAATCGCGGTTCACTTGGAACGGCGATTGTCCGTGTTTTTGATTTGCAAGTGGCAAGTACAGGCCTTTCTGAGTTTCAGCTTAGAGGTTTAAAGATTAATCATAAAATTGTTCATGTCACAGCAAATAATCATGCGGCTTATTATCCAGATGCAACTTCTATTGTTTTGAAATTAATTTTTGAACCAAGAAGTGGACAAATATTTGGTGCGCAAGCAATTGGTAAAGAAGGAGTAGATAAAAGAATTGATATTTTATCTACGGCTATCAAAGCAAAACTAACCGTTTTTGATTTACCAGAATTGGAATTGACCTATGCCCCTCCTTTTGGTTCAGCCAAGGACCCAGTAAATATGGCTGGCTATGCCGCAACAAACCTTCTCTTGGGGCAATCAGAAAATATTCAGTGGCATGAACTTGCGGCTGAATTAGCAAAAGGGAAAGTCTTACTTGATGTGAGAAATCCAAATGAGTTGGCAAAAGGGAAATTTAAAAATTCTCAAAATATTCCGCTTGATGGCTTACGTGAGCGGCTAAATGAACTCGATAAAAAGACTGAATATATTGTTAGCTGCCAGTCAGGACTTCGCTCTTACAATGCAGAACGTATTCTAAAACAAGAGGGCTACAAAGTGAAAAATTTGGATGGTGCCTTTGGATTATACAGCAAAGTTACCAAGGAATTACTTGATTAGGGAGCGAAACAAGAAAAGGATGACTGATGAAAAAATATGACAAAAAAATGGAAAATCGCTTGAAACGAGCGACAGGACAACTCACAGGAATACTTAAGATGATGGAATCTGGAGAGGAATGTATTGATGTTGTGACTCAATTAACCGCTGTTCGCTCTGGTTTAGATAGTCTGATTGGTCTAATCGTAGCTGAGAATCTCAAAGAACTTTTACTGGACAAAGAAGTGACTGACAAGGAAGAAAAACTAGAACAAGCTATAAAATTAATCATTAAAAAATAGATTTTTCATAGAAAATTGGACCAAAAAATCCCTTTTTAATATGCTATAATAAAATTAAAGTATAAGGAGGATAAGATGTACGATTTTTATTGGTATCCAAAGTGTTCAACTTGTAGAAAAGCTAAAGCAAAGTTAGATGAACTCGGCATAGATTATCAAGCGATTGATTTGAAGGAAGCACCACCGAGTCAAAAAAACTTTGAGAAATGGTTTAAAGAAGCAGATTTTCCCATCAAAAAGTTTTTCAATACAAGTGGTTTAGTTTATCGTGACTTAAATCTTAAAGATAAGTTAGCAACATTATCTGAAAAAGAAATGGCAGAACTTCTTTCGTCAAATGGAATGCTTATCAAACGTCCATTACTAGTAAAAAATGGTCAAGTTCAACAGATTGGTTTTAAAGAATCATCTTATGAAAAAATATAAAAAAATGAGTTGGTTAGACTCATTTTTTTATGTAATAATATTTAAATCTTAGGAGATTCCAAAAAAGCAAAACTTTCAAATGAAAGTATAATTCTTTCTTATGAAGAAAATATATCATATTTTAGAAAATCTGTCAATAAAAAAATGGACATTGTCCATTTTTAATTAGATAGTAGTAACCTTTATTTTTTGAGACTCAAGAATTTTTTGACTTTCTGCGTTGATTGACTTGTCAGTAAAAACTTGGGAAATTTCAGGGAATGAAAAACAGGTGACAGTTCCATTTTGGTTGAATTTAGAAGCATCAGTTAAAATGATCACTTCCTTAGCTGCAACTGACATAACATGAATGGCTTCACTACGAGCGAGATCATTACTTCTAAAACCACGGACGGGGTCAAAACCATCAATACCGATAAATAATTTATCAACGTAAAATTCATCAACCACCTTTTTTATCAGAGGTCCAACGTTGACCTGTGAATTATTTTGATATTCTCCTCCTAATAAAATTACCTTTACCGAGTCGGATTTACGAATATAATTGGCAATAAAAACAGAGTTAGTAATGATAGTGATATTTTTCCGATTAAATGCTAATTCTTCAGCAAGTAAAGCGCAAGTAGAACCAGATTCAATCATTACTGTATCCCCATCAAGAATATTTTCAGCAGCTTTGACAGCAATTTTTCGCTTTAAATCATAGTTTTTAGCTAAACGGAAATTGATATCATCTGTATTATTAATCAAAGCAAAACCGTGCTGGCGATTAATAATTCCTTTCTCTTCAAGTTTATCAAGGTCTTTTCGAATCGTTACGTTTGATACATTAAGGAGTTGTGAAAGTTGATTGACTTCAATTTTTTTATAATCACTCACAATGCGAATGATTTCGTCAGAACGGGACATTTAGTAGCCTTTCGTCATCTTTTTTTATATTTTAAGACTACCACAAAAATCTAAAAAAATAAACCTTTTTATTAGAAATCCTTTCGTTCGTAAGTCAATGAAGTAAGTCATACTCATCTTTAGTAATTGCCCAATAGTCTGTAAGAAGAGGACTTTTAAACTTAGGAAAGTAAGAATAAACCTTTCCTAAGTGTTTCATTCCTAACTTCTCCATGACCCGTCCAGACTTTGCATTTTCTGTAAAATGTTTAGCTTGAATAACTTTAACTTCTAATTTATCGAAAGAAAGCGCCAAAAGACATTCAGCAGCTTCTGGCATAAGTCCTTTTCCCCAATGGTCTTGATTTAAAATCCAACCCAGTTCGACTGTTTTTTCATTGATAGGATTAAGAAAAATTTCACCAATGAGCTGACCAGAAGTTTTTTCAACAATCCCCCAATGATAGAGGCTGTTAGGCAGAAAAAACTTGGCAATTGTGGCTTTAGTTGTTTCTAGAGAATCATGTGGTTCAAAGCTAGTAAAACGAGCAACTTCAGGATTAGAAGCATAGTTAAACATTTCTTGGGCATCCTCAAGTTGTAATTTTCTAAGAATCAAGCGTTCAGTTTCTAAGGTCTGATGCTCTGCTAAAACTAAATTTATATTAACCATAAACATGTTCTCCTCAACTATTTTTACTCAATTATAGTCTCTATTTGTTTTATTGACAATAAAAAAGAACCTTTAAGGTTCTTTTATTTTAGAGTTCAAATTCTAAGAGAATGGGGACGTGGTCTAAACGTTCACCAGAATCAAGGGGTTCAGAAACTTTAACTGCTTGGGCAAGACGATTGGAAACCAGCCAGTAGTCAATTCTCCAACCTGAATTATTTAGCTTTGAAGTTTTTGCACGTTGGGCAAACCAAGTATAAATACTGCGTCCTTCTTCATAAAATTTCTCAACTTGACCATGGAGTTGACGGAATGTATCAGTAAATCCAGCCTCTAAAAGTTGACCAAATTTTTCACGTTCTTGGTCAGTAAATCCAGCTGAGTTGTGATTGCCACGGGGATTGGCTAAGTCGATTTCTGTATAGGCTGCATTGAAATCTCCGCAAGCAAATACAGGTTTTTGAGCATCAAGACTTGTGAGATAGTTACGATAATTATCATCCCAAATTCCACGTAAATCAAGTCGTGTCAGACCTTCTTGAGCATTTGGTGTATAAACCGTAGTGACAAAGAAGTCAGGAAATTCAAGGGTGATGATTCGACCTTCGGCATCCATAGGTTCAGGAGCATCAATTTCAGGAAAAGTGATGACTGGTTCTGGTAGAGTTTCTTTATAAAGAATCATTGTTCCAGAATATCCTTTTCGAGCAGGTTCTACTGATGAACGCCAGACGATTTTATAACCTTTAAACAGATTTTCCAAAACTTCCAAATGAGCTTTTTTAGGGCCAGTTGAAGGAAGTTTGGTTTCTTGAATGGCTAAAACGTCTGGTTGTGCTTGAGCGAGATTTTTAACAACAGCAAGAGAAAGGGCAGCACGTTCTGAGGTTCCAGTCAATGCAGCATTCAGTGAGTCAATATTCCATGATATAAATTTATAGTTCATAATCGTTCCTTTATTTTTTAAAAGAATTTCCAAAGAGCTGTGACTTAAAGGAATTCTTAACTTTTCTATGATAATTATAACAAACTTAATCAGACAATGCGATTTTAGAGGTTTTTTGGTATAATATTTAGATGAGAATCTTCTCAAATATCGAGCCTCATTTGCTCGGAAAGAGGAAAATATGACAGAAAACAAAACTTTTTACATTACAACCCCAATTTATTATCCATCAGGTAAGTTGCATCTTGGTAGTTCTTACACAACTATTGCTTGTGACGTGCTTGCTCGTTACAAACGTTTGATGGGCTTTGATACTTTTTATTTAACAGGGCTTGATGAACACGGAATGAAAATTCAACGAAAAGCCGAAGAATTGGGAATGACTCCTAAAGAATACTTGGACCCAATGGCGGCTGATGTTCAAGAATTATGGAAAAAATTGGATATTTCTTATGATAAATTTATCCGTACTACAGACACTTATCATGAGGAAGCCGTAGCGAAGGCTTTTGAACAGTTATTGGAACAAGATGATATTTATTTGGGAAAATATGCGGGTTGGTATTCTGTTTCTGATGAAGAATTTTTCACTGAAACACAATTGGAAGAAGTTTTTAAAGATGAAGCGGGCAATGTGACTGGTGGGATTGCACCCTCTGGTCATGAAGTGGAATGGGTTGAAGAAGAAACTTATTTCTTCCGCATGGGAAAATATGCTGACTGGCTTTTACAATATTATGATGAACATCCAGATTTTATTCAACCTGAGGTTCGTAAAAATGAAATGGTCAATAATTTCATCAAGCCAGGTCTAGAAGATTTGGCTTTGACACGGACAAGTTTTACTTGGGGAATTCCTGTCCCTTCTAATCCTAAGCATGTGGTCTACGTGTGGTTTGATGCTTTATTGAACTATATTACAGCGCTCGGCTATAATTCTGACAATGACAGTAATTTTAAAAAATACTGGCCTGGAATTAATATGGTTGGTAAAGAAATTGTTCGTTTCCATACGATTTACTGGCCAATTATGCTTCATGCTCTAGGTTTACCTGCTCCTAAAAAGATTTTCGGACATGGATGGCTCTTGATGAAAGACGGAAAAATGTCTAAATCAAAAGGAAATGTTGTTTATCCTGAGATGTTGATTGAACGTTATGGCCTTGATGCGGTTCGTTATTATTTGATGCGTGCGATTTCTTTTGGACAAGATGGAATTTTCACTCCAGAAGACTTTGTTGGACGTATTAATTTTGATTTGGCCAATGATTTGGGGAATTTGTTGAATCGTACCGTTTCAATGATTAACAAATATAATGACGGAAAAATCGAAGCAACTGGAGTTTCGACTGAATTTGATGCAAGTTTGGAAGAAGTGGTTGAAGAAACAATCAGTCATTTCCATAAAGCAATGGATAAATTTGAATTCAACGTAGCTTTGGCTGATGTTTGGACATTGATTTCAAGAACAAATAAATATATTGATGAAACAGCACCTTGGGTCCTTGCAAAATCAGAAGACGACAAAGCAAAATTGAATAATGTTTTGTATCATTTGGCAGAAAATTTACGGATTGCAGGTAGCCTTTTACAACCATTTATGCGTGCAACATCAGGTAAAATCTTTGAGCAATTGGGAATGGATGAAAGATCATTTTCACTTGAAAATCTTTCTTTTGGCTATTCATTTACTCATCCTGTAGTAGCAAAAGGTCAACCTATTTTCCCACGTCTTGATGTGGAAGAAGAGGTTGCTTATATTAAATTACAAATGGCTGGTGGCGTATTGCCAGAAAAAGAGTGGGTCCCTGAAGAAGTTGAATTGAATTTAACTTTACCACAAATTAAATTTGATGATTTTGAAAAAATTGAACTAAAAGTTGCCGAAGTGCTTGAAGTAGAACCTGTTGAAGGTTCTGATAAATTGTTGAGATTTAAATTGGATGCTGGTGATTCTGAACCACGTCAAATCTTGTCAGGTATTGCACAATTCTATCCAAATGAACAAGAATTAGTAGGTAAAAAATTACAAATCGTAGCCAACTTGAAACCACGTAAAATGATGAAAAAATACGTTTCGCAAGGAATGATTTTGTCAGCCGAATTTGATGGAAAATTGCGTGTCTTGACCGTTGATGATGATGTTCCTGCTGGTTCATTGATTGGGTAATAGCTAGTATAATTTACTGACAGATATTTTTGTTACTGATAGAATAGATTTTAGGAGCCTTTAGCCTTAAGTGTTAATAAAGGAAATGAGAATTAGATGTATTATTATAATCCGTGGAATTTAGATTATAAACAACCTTTTGGGGCCATCAAGGTTGGAAACTCAATGAGCTTGAGATTTACAACTGACCAACCTTCTGTACTTGTGACATGTGTAATTCGACGTGATTTTGGAAAACGTTATGAATTTTCTATGACCAAAGATTCAGGTGGGGATTTTAGAGTTACCATTCCTTTTGATGAAGAGCCAGGACTTTATTTTTATCATTTTGAAATAGTCGAGTCTTCGGATTTGGGAGAAACTAGGCGATTTTATGGTTGTTCTGGCATAGGAGGAGAGGGACTTCTATATACTGATGAAAATGACGTTAAACCTTATCAGCTGACTGTATTTGAAAAAGAAGATCAAGCTCCCAGTTGGTATCGTGAAGCAGTTTTCTATCAAATTTTCCCAGATCGTTTCTATAATGGGAATGAAAATGGTCAAATCAATCACCCAAAACCCAATTCATTTATCTATGGAAGAAAAACGGATAGTCCTTTCTATGTTAAAGAAGAAAATGGTGATATTGCACGTTGGGATTTTTTCGGTGGAAATTTAAGAGGAATTATTAAAAAAATTCCTTACTTAAAAGAACTGGGAATCAATGCGATTTATCTTAATCCAATTTTTTCTGGTACAAGTAACCATCGCTATGATACGAATGATTACCTAAAAATTGATTCAATGCTAGGTAGGCAGGAAGATTTTGAAGAATTGATTCAGTTGCTTCATCAAGAAAAAATGCATTTGATTTTGGATGGTGTTTTTTCTCATGTAGGAAAAAACTCGCTTTATTTCAATATTAATGGTGATTATGGCGATGATGAGGGAGCAGCTAAAAATCCTGATTCACCTTATTTTGATTGGTTTAAATTTGAAAATTATCCTTTTGAGTATAAATCTTGGTGGGGAATTAAAGATTTACCTGAAATAGACAAAGATAATGATTCTTTTCGCAATTTTATTTATGGTGAGAAAAATTCTGTTTTAGCTAAATGGAATGACTTGGGTATTGATGGTTGGCGTCTGGATGTTGCTGATGAACTCCCTGATTCATTTATTAAAGGAATTCGAGAAAATCTTGACTCTTATTCAGATAAGATCTTGATTGGTGAAATTTGGGAAGATGCTTCCAACAAAATTTCTTATGGAAAAAGAAGAAATTATATTCTTGGTGGAAGTTTGCAAGCTGCTATGAATTATCCGTTTCGTGATTTAATTATTAATTTATTAAATGGTCATCGTTCTAGTCAAGATGTTGCGTATCAATTGATGACTTTGCAAGAGAATTATCCTAAAGATATTTTTTATAATAATTTAAATAATTTAGGAACTCATGATACTGAACGAATTTTGACAATGGTTGGAGAAAAGAATTTGTCAGTAGCGTTGGCAATGCTTTTTGTATTACCAGGAATTCCTTGTATTTACTATGGAGATGAAGCAGGATTGTCAGGTGGAAAAGACCCTGAGAATCGTAAATATTTTCCTTGGGATAACATTTCACCCAATGTTTACAGTGCTTATAAAAGTTGGACGCAAAAACGTCTGTCAGAAAATAGCTTGAAATATGGAGAGTTTTCAACTTTTTTTACTGACAGGTTGTTAGGAATATTGCGATATACAGATTCAGAAGTTTTTGTTGAACTCATTAATCCGAGTGAAGATGAGCTTAATATAGAAGTTCAAGAAATTACTTTTTTACAAAATCTGAAATTCTTACCAGAATTAAAAAAATTACTGACAGAAAAAGTGATTAGTGGAAAAACAAATTTAGAATTAAAGATGAAAATTTAAAACTTGCTGATGCAAGTTTTTTTACTGACAGATTTATTTGTCAGTAAAAAATGATAAAAACTATATTTTTTAGCTAATTCTTATTTTAGAAAAGAAGAAAATATAAATAAATATCTATGAAATTTTGTTATTGTCCCTCTTTTTCCCGCGTTTTTCAAAGAATCTGTATAGGCAAAATTGTTTGACAACTTGACAAGTTGTATAGAAAACTTTATAATATAATCTATGCAAAACTTAAACAAAACAGAAAAAACATTTTTCGGTCAACCTCGCGGCCTATTGACGCTTTTTCAGACTGAGTTCTGGGAGCGTTTTTCTTACTATGGGATGCGTGCCATTCTGGTTTATTACCTCTATGCATTGACAACTGCTGACAACGCAGGTTTAGGACTTCCTAAAGCTCAAGCAATGGCGATTGTAAGTATCTATGGTGCACTTGTCTATCTTTCAACAATTGTTGGAGGGTGGGTTGCTGACCGCTTGTTGGGCGCTTCGCGCACAATCTTCCTTGGTGGAGTTTTAATCACTTTGGGACACATCGCTTTAGCAACACCATTTGGTTTATCTTCACTGTTCGTGGCATTATTCTTAATTATCTTGGGAACAGGGATGCTTAAACCGAATATTTCAAATATGGTTGGACATCTTTATTCTAAAGATGACTCACGTCGTGACACTGGATTCAATATCTTTGTTGTCGGAATTAACATGGGTTCTCTGATTGCTCCATTGATTGTTGGGACAGTTGGACAAGGTGTGAATTATCACCTAGGATTCTCACTTGCAGCTATCGGTATGATTTTTGCATTATTTGCTTATTGGTATGGACGTCTTCGTCACTTCCCAGAAATTGGACGCGAACCTTCAAATCCAATGGATTCAAAAGCAAGACGTAATTTTCTTATTACATTGACAATTGTTGTTATTGTCGCTATTATTGGTTTCTTCTTACTTTATCAAGCAAGTCCAGCTAATTTCATTAATAACTTCATTAATGTTTTATCAATTATCGGTATTGTTGTTCCAATTATTTATTTCGTAATGATGTTTACCTCTAAAAAGGTAGAATCAGATGAACGTCGTAAATTAACAGCATATATTCCTTTGTTCCTTTCTGCTATTGTCTTTTGGGCAATTGAAGAACAAAGTTCTACAATTATTGCGGTTTGGGGAGAATCACGTTCTAATTTGGACCCAACTTGGTTTGGAATTACTTTCCATATTGACCCTTCTTGGTATCAATTATTGAACCCACTCTTCATCGTTCTCTTGTCACCTATCTTTGTTCGTCTTTGGAATAAATTGGGTGAACGTCAACCTTCAACAATTGTAAAATTTGGTCTTGGTTTGATGTTGACAGGGATCTCTTATTTGATTATGACACTTCCAGGTCTCTTGAACGGAACTTCTGGTCGTGCAAGTGCTCTTTGGTTAGTATTGATGTTTGCTGTCCAAATGGCAGGTGAATTACTTGTTTCACCAGTTGGATTATCAGTTTCAACAAAATTAGCTCCAGTTGCTTTCCAATCACAAATGATGGCGATGTGGTTCTTGGCAGATTCAACTTCACAAGCAATCAATGCTCAAATTACACCACTCTTTAAAGCAGCAACAGAAGTTCACTTCTTTGCGATTACTGGTATTATTGGTATTATCGTGGGAATTATCCTCCTTATTATCAAAAAACCTATTTTGAAATTAATGGGAGATGTTCGTTAATTAGTAATTAATAAAACCTATCTTTAATGATAGGTTTTTTGTATTTTAAAAACTATAGAAGTGTCTGAAAAGTTACACTTGTTAAAAGTCTTTTACAAATCAATCGTTTTTATCTGCGCTTACATTATGATAAAATATAGTGTAACGTGATTTTAAATTATTTGCAGATGTTAGTGCCTTTGGTTAAAAGGCCAAAGACATTCACAAATGCTAAAATAAAGTATGAAATCACTTATTTACAAATAAAACTTATAGAGGATAGAGGTGAGAAGCAAAGCTATTTTTATTCGAAAACTCGCAGTTACTCTGTTATTAAAAATATAAAATTCAAAGTAAGGATACTCAAGCACGGTCATCCATTAAAAGTGGTTGACTAAGAAATATGAGTTTACTAAAAACTTTGAACATTTTGTGTTTGAAAAGATACTGAGAAGAGGCCTGTAGAAAAAATAATTATTGTTTTTCTGTTGCTAAATTAATAAATAAATTGATAAGAAATAGTGAAAAGTTATAGATTTACGATTAGAACTGATATTTTTAATTATTAATTATTATTGAAAAATCTTGTTAACTTTAAAAATTCTCTTATTTTATTTATTAATAAAATAAATATTTTTATTAAACCAAAGACCAAAACTAGTCTTAGATAAAAATATTTTTAAAATTAGTCTATATCTATTTGATATATAGTAAATAAAAAATAAGGAGATAAACAATGTTTACCATTGAAACTCTCGCACGCTTTCAGTTTGCGATGACGACAATCTTCCACTTTTTCTTTGTACCACTTTCTGTCGGAATGGTTCTCATGACAGCAATCATGGAAACTATCTATGTGAAAACTGGTGATGAAAAATGGAAAAAACGGACGAAATTTTTTGGATCAATTATGCTCTTATCCTTTGCAGTAGGGGTCGTAACTGGTATTATCCAAGAATTTCAATTTGGAATGAACTGGTCAGATTATTCTCGCTATGTTGGGGATATATTTGGCGCACCTTTAGCCGTTGAGGCCTTACTTGCCTTCTTCTTGGAATCTACATTCCTTGGAGTGTGGATGTTTGGTTGGGATAAATTAGGTAAGAAATTGCATAATGCAACACTTTGGATTGTATTTGTTGGGACCTTCTTATCATCTTTATGGATTTTAGCGGCAAACTCATGGATGCAAAATCCAGTGGGATATGAAGTTAAAGGTGGACGAGCAACATTAACAAGTTTCTCTGCCCTTTTGACAAATCCTCAAACTATTTTGGAATTTAGCCACGTGGCAACAGGTTTCCTTGTAACTGGTGGTTTTGTGGTTGCTGGTATTTCAGCTTATCAAATTCTTAAAAATCGTGAAATTGATATGTTTAAACCAGTTTTACGTTTGGGACTTTTAGTAGCTCTAATCGGTGCAGTTGGGAACTTTGTTGCTGGTGACCAACAAATGATTGAAGTTAAAAACTCTCAACCTATGAAATTTGCTGCAACTGAAGGGGTTTATGAAACAACACCTGACCCTGCGGCTTGGGATATGGTTGCTTTCTTTAATGAAGCTGACCACAAAGAAGTATTTGGAATTCAAATTCCTTATATGCTTTCAATTCTGACTTATCACCGTCCAAGCGGTTCGGTTGAAGGGATGAATGAAATTAACGCTCAACTTCAAAAGAAATATCCTGATGTAGCTAAAGAAATTGGCGGTAATTTCTTCCCACCAGTAACGGTTCTCTTCTGGACTTTCCGGATTATGGCCGGTCTATCAATGTTAATGATTTTACTTTCTGCTCTGGGGCTATTTTGGACTAGAAAGAAAAAACCAAGTCTATATGAAAATAAGTTTGGCTTACAAGTTTATCGTTGGATGCTATTTGCACCTTTCCTTGCGATTACCTCAGGTTGGTTAGTTACTGAACTTGGTCGTTATCCTTGGACCGTTTATGGTTTATTTACAATCAAAGATTCAGTTTCACCAAATGTTTCTGTCGGTTCACTTTTATTCTCAAATATCGTCTATTTCTTCCTTTTCTGTTTCCTTGGTGCTGTGATGGTTTACTTTACGCTTCAAAGAATGAAACAAGGAGTAGAAGGAGCGGAAACAGCTTATGTTTCTTTAGATTCATTTAGTCAAGAAAATTTTGCTTCTTCATCAAAAGAAGATAGTGAAATTCAAAAAGAAACTGATGAGAAAGGGGTGGATAAATAATGACTGGATTACAACTTTTTTGGTTTATTATTGTTGGAGTATTATTTAGTGGCTTTTTCTTCCTCGAAGGTTTTGACTACGGTGTAGGAATGAGTGCAATCACAATTGCCAAGGACAAACGTGAGGTTGAACAAGCTATCGGATCAATTGGCCCAGTTTGGGATTTGAATGAAGTTTGGCTATTAACTGCCGGTGGGGCAATGTTTGCTTCATTCCCTTATTGGTATGCTTCATTGTTCTCTGGTTTCTATCTTATTCTATTTTTGATTTTAGTAGGTTTGATTTTCCGGGGAGTAACATTTGAATTTCGTCATCACTCACATACGGAAAAAGGAAAAATGCTCTGGACAAAAGTTCTAGGAGTTGCTAGCTTTGCTATTCCATTTCTGTTTGGATTGATGTTCACAGCAATGATTCAAGGTGTTCCAATGGATGCTAAAGGAAATGTGACTGCTACTTTTACTACTTACGTTAACTTTTTGTCAGTCGTTGGTGGTGTTGCTGTAATGCTCTTAGCTTGGCTTCATGGCTTAAATTATTTAGCTTTGAAAACAGAGGGAGCTTTGCGTGAGAGAGCTGCAAAGATTGCTAATATCCTCTATTTTGTTCTTTATGCTGGTGAAGTTGTATTTGCTGTATTGCTAGCTATTTTCACTGATTTCTTTGAAAAACATTTTATTGGAACTTTAGTTTTACTTGCTTTGATTGTTATTCTAACTCTTGTGGCACATTTATCTGTTCGTGCAGGAAAAGAAATGTCTGCTTTCTTGGCTTCAGGTTTGACTTTCATTGCCCTTGTTGCATTGATTTTCCAAGGGATTTTCCCACGTGTAATGATTGCAACTAACCCTGCTCACAGTATTTTGATTAAAAATGCTAGTTCAACAGGCTATACTTTGAAAACAATGACGATCATTACTCTGGTTATCTTACCATTTGTACTCATCTATATGGGCTGGACCTATTTCATTTTCAGAAAAAGAATTAAAAAATAAAACATGAAAATAACTGGTTGAACCAGTTATTTTCAGATTAGTTTGTAAATTGATATAATTAATTAAGACAACTACATATTATGGTCAGGAAAATTTTTTCTGACCTAAATTTTTTAGAAAGGAACTGAGGAATTTTATTTTACTGACAGAAATTCTATGAGCAGATTTTAGAAACTGCCGACCTTGCTGATAAGTTCTGTCAGTTGAATGCTCCCAGAGGAAGTCATTCAATCGGTAAATGAAGGAACTGTCAGCTTTGTTGGTAAGTTCTGTCAGTTGAATGCGTTAGAGGAAGTCATTCAATCGGTGAATGAAGGACCTATCAGCTTTGCTGATAAGTTTTGTCAGTAAAATATTATCTCATCAGTAACTTTAAACATGATTGATAAATCTCTTTTTGAACTGCCAGGTGTAAGAAGAATGTTTCCGATATTGGGGATTCTGGCAGTTTTTCAATTCATTGCAATTGCCGGTCAAGCTTTATTTCTAGCTACTGCGATTACTAAGCTTTGGCAAGGACAATTATTTTCTCATACCATTCCTTGGGTTTTGGGCTTTTTTGCTTGCTTTTTGAGCCGTGAAATTATTAATTTTGGTCGTTCAAAGGCTCTGGATAAACTTGCTTACCAATTAGCAACAAAATTGCGGGGGGATATGTTGGATAAATTTTTCCGACTTGGTCCAGTTGCTATTGCTAATTTAGGTTCGGGCTCAGCTGCAACAACAGTAATCACAGGAATTGATCAGGTTGAAAATTATATTAAATTGGTCCTATCCAAAGTCTTAAATATGATGATCATCCCAATGTTAATTTTGATTCCAGTGTATTTTCTTGATTGGCAAAGTGGAATTGTGTTAACTTTGACATTTCCTTTTGCAATTATTTTTATGATTCTATTGGGATACGCAGCACAAGGACGTGCTGAACGTCAATATAAAACTTTCCAATATTTATCAAATCACTTTTTAGATTCATTGCGTGGAATTTCTACATTGAAATATTTTGGATTGTCTAAAGATTACTCAAATTCAATTTATAAAACTTCTGAAGACTTTCGTAAAGAAACGATGGGCGCATTGAGAATTGCTATGCTTTCAACCTTTGCCCTTGATTTTTTTGCAAGTCTTTCGGTTGCTGTTGTCGCACTTTTTTTGGGACTTCGGTTAATGAGCGGTGATATTTTACTTTTTCCAGCTTTAGCGGCTCTAATTTTAGCACCAGAATATTTCCTTCCTCTGCGTGATTTTGCAAGTGATTATCATGCGACGCTCAATGGAAAAAATGCTTTGGCAGCTGTTAATGAAGTTCTTTCAACTGAGGAAAATACTTTGTCAGTACTTACAGAAAAAGTAACTTGGAGTGCAAATTCACAACTTCAACTGACAGAGTTAGGAAAAATTTATGACACAGGGCGTGGAATCTCAAATGTTAATCTGTCAGTAAATGGCTTTAAAAAAATTGCCATTGTCGGAAATTCAGGTTCTGGTAAATCAACATTGCTTTCAATGCTGGCTGGATTTCTAAAACCAACAGCTGGTGAAATTAAACTAAATGAGCAAAGTTTGACTTCTTTAACTGACGAAAACTATCGTCAGTCAGTTCAATTCATTCCACAAAAGACTTATATTTTTGCAGGAACTTTTCGTGAAAATTTAGCTTTTTACGAACCTGATTCTACTGATGACGAAATCAAAGCAGCAGCAAAACTTGCTGGTTTAGAAAGTCTTATCGATGAAATTGGTCTTGATGGACAAATTGGGGCCAGTGGCCGTACAATTTCAGGGGGACAGGCTCAACGTGTTGCATTAGCCAGAGCATTTTTAAGTCATACCCGCAATATTTTGTTTCTTGATGAACCGACAGCTCATCTGGACATTGAAACCGAATTAGAAATTAAAGCAAATATTTTACCTTTACTTGAAAATAAACTTGTTTTCATTGCTACTCATCGTCTTCATTGGCTTTCATCAATGGATTTGGTCATTGTATTAAATGAGGGACAGGTCGCGGGAATTGGAACTCCTGAACAACTATTGTCTGAAAATACTTACTATCAAAAATTACTTAGTCAGATGCGTGGCGTTGATGATGACAAAAATTTATTAGACAATGAAACGAGCAAATCAGTAAAGGACCAAGAAGAAAAAGAATCTGAGAGGTCAAACTTTTCGTCAGTAAATGATAAATCTACTGACAGCTCTGTCAGCCAAGCTTCATCAGATAATGGAGGTCAGAAATAATGAAATTAAAAAATATTTTGTTTGGTAATGACTGGATTTCTCCATTTTTGAAAAAAAATCGTTCAGGCTTTATTCTATCTATTTTCTTAGGAACGATTACAATTTCGATGGCGGGACTTTTGATGTTCAGCTCAGGATATGTCATTTCTAAATCAGCAACAAAACCAGAAAATATCTTAATGATTTATGTTCCAGTTCTCTTTGTACGTATTTTTGGGATTGGACGACCAGTGATGCATTATGTCGAAAGATTAACTTCTCATAATTGGATTTTAAAAATCACAAGTCTCTTACGAAAAAAACTCTATTTGCGACTGGAAAAAACGGCCGTTACATTAGCAGATCGTTACCGTTTAGGTGACTTATTGGGTGTTCTTAATGAAGATATTGGAAATCTACAAGACCTCTTTTTGAGAACATTATTTCCAGTTTTAATTGCTGGAAGTTTATCGATTGCTCTAATTATTGCTGGAGGATTTTTCTCACTTTGGTTTGCTTTAGGTTTAGCGCTCTTCTTAGGATTTTTGATTGTTATCTTGCCATTAATTTCTTTGAAATTTACAGTAAAATTAGATGAAGAACTCAAAATTTATCGCAATCAACTTTTTTCTCATTTGACAGATGATATTTTAGGATTACAAGATTGGGTGCTTTCAGGACGAAAAGAAGATTTTCTGACAGCTTATCGAGGTTCAGAATTATCTGCTAGAAAAATTCAAGCCAAACTATTAGCTTTCGGACGTAGAAGAAATTTATTTTTACAAGTTGTCTATGGCGCATTAGTGATTTATTTGATGATTTGGTCTTCTGGTGCCTTAAGATTAGGAGACGCGCCTAATTATATTGCGGCAGTTAGTCTCGCTGCCTTCCCTTTATTTGATGCTTTTTCTCCTTTGTCTGATGCGGTGGTTGAAACGCAACGTTATGGCGATTCAATCAATCGTTTAAATGACTTACCAGACCAAGATGAAGAAGTAAGGACTGAGGAAATTGTTTCTACAGATTTAGTCATCAATAATCTCCAATTTTCATTTGAAGAAAATAAAAAAATCTTTGATAATTTTAATTTAGAAGTTAAACAAGGAGAGCATATCGCTCTATTGGGACGTTCAGGCGTGGGTAAATCAACACTTGCCGGCTTAATCAGAGGAGATTTAGTTCCCCAAAGTGGAAGTATTCAATTTTCTGGTGTTGAGCCATCTAAAGCTAAAAATGTTGAAGAAAAAATTGGTGTCATTAATCAATCTCCTTATCTTTTTGCGACAAGCCTTCGTTCTAATTTGACTTTGGCGAAACTCAATGCCAGTGATGCTGAAATTTGGGAAGCTCTTGAATTAGTTGGCCTCCGTAAAATGGTTGAATCATTACCTCAAAAACTTCTGACACCAGTAGATGAAGCGGGAGAACGATTCTCTGGTGGAGAACGTCAACGCTTAGCCTTGGCACGGGTTCTTTTATCAGATGTTGATGTTGTAATTCTTGATGAACCAACTGTATCACTTGACCCAATCACAGAAAATCAACTCTTAAGTCTCTTTTTTGAACGGCTCCGTGATAAATCAATTATTTTTATTACTCACCATTTATTAGGTGTTCATCATATGGACCGAGTTCTATTTTTAGAAAATGGCTCGATTAAATTTGATGGGGAACCCGCCTCATTACTGGAGAACAATCCAACATTTAAAGAACTTTATCAACTTGATTTAGGAAATGAATAATATTAAAAATCAGTCTAAGGGCTGATTTTTTTATTTTAGTTAGTTTTTGTGTTGACAAAACTAATTAAATGTTTTATAATCTTTTTTGTTAGGTAAATAAAAAATAAACTAACTAATTAATTTAAACTTTTCAAGAAACTAAAAGATAGTAAAGGAGAACCAATGATTAAGATGATAAAAATAATAATTCAAAAATTGAATTGGTTCATCAGACTTATTGAAGGCCCAGATGAACGACTAATCTATGCTTTTGATGACGAATTACAAAGAATTTGATATAAGGAGAATACATAATGTCAGAACAAACAAACAACTTATTGAATCTATTTTCAAAACTATTGCACAATCCAAACATCCTTTTTGCTTTAAGAGCAGATGGGATTTCAAAACAAATGAAAAATCGCGGTAACCGCAATGGAGCTCAAGGCTTACTCTTCGAATTATGGAATAAAGATGGTTTAACGAATGCAGAAATTGCCGAACTTCTTGATATTAAACCTTCAAGTGTAACAGCTCAGGTTAAACAATTAGAAGAAGCGGAAATGGTTATTCGTAAACAAGATGAAAATGATAAACGTGTCAGCCGTATTTTCTTGACTGATAAAGGTCGTGAAGCTCAAGAAACACGTGATACAATGCATAATGATATTTCAGAAATAATTTTTGGTAATCTAACAGATGAAGAACAAGAACAATTAGCCTTTCTAATGGAAAAATTAGTAGAAAATAACGACGCACGTAATGATCAAGATTTCCAACGAATGGCACAATTTTTCGGAAATCCATTTATGGAAAATATGATGAATGCCCATGATCGTCATGCATTTGGAAATCACATGCGTCGTGAAATGCAAAATTGGCAACGTGAAATGCGTCGTTCATCTCAAGAAATGAAACGGGGAGAAAATCGTATGCGTCGTGATGAACGCTCACAAGCTCCGTTTGGTGAAGATTGGAAAGCCTTTGGTAAGCAGCTCAAAGATAGCTTTAAAAATAATTTTGGTGGAAGAGATCAAGCCGATTTTAATGAACATTGGGATCACTTTTCAGATGAAATGAAAAATCGTTTTGGTGATTTTGATTCTAAACCAAAGACAAACAAAAATAAAGAACCTAAAAAACCAGAAAACTGGGATGATTTCTAAGGATTGAATAGATAAGGAGCGGAAAATGAGAACACTCATCGCTTACGCTGGTAAGACAGGAAATACTGCCAAGTGCGCTAGAAAGCTAGCGATACATTTAAATCAGGTCACACTTGTGGATTTAAATGCTGAAGTAGTAAATCCTAAAGATTTTGATGCTGTGATTGTTGCCAGCCCTGTTTATAGTCATAAATTTGAACGTTCAGTAGGCAGTTTCTTAAAAAAATATCAAGAAATTTTGCAAACGAAACCTTTTGCGGCATTCGTTACAATGGTTGAATATGATAGTTTTACGAAACTGATTAAAAAAGAAATCGCCGAACCTTTGCGCAAAAATGCTGTAGCTATCGCAAACTTTGGAGGAGAGGTAAATAATTTGACTCCCTTTAATTGGCACGATAAAATTATTGCAAAATCAATGATTAAGCTAGAGTCTAAAAAACACCCGATTGAGTTTTTACCGGAAGCTGAGAAACAGTTTGTGGCTCAATTAAACAAAGTAGAGTGGATTTAAAATAGCTAAATTTATAGGAGAAGATAATGTCAAAAGAAACCAAAGCTCTTACGATAAACCCTCAGCTTGCAGCTTTTCAAGAAGAACTTCTTAAAAGCTATGACAAGGCAAACCTATCAGCAAAAAAGGGACAAACTTTATTTGTTGGCTCATCATTAATGGAGATATTTCCTATTGAGAAGTGGGAGGAAGCTGGAGAAGTTACTTTTTCACACTATATCTACAATCGGGCGGTTAGAGCCACGACGACCTCATTTTTATTAGAACACATAGAGAGTCAAATTTTTAATTTGGAACCCTCAAAAATCTTTATTAATATTGGAACGAATGATATCGGTTTTGAGATTCCAGAAGAAGAGTTTTTGAATAACTATGATCAAATTCTTTCTCAAATAGAAAGTAAATTACCTCAAACGCAAGTTTATGTGATGCGCTACTATCCGATTAATACGGTTGATTTTGGTCAAGACTCAGATGAAAAAACTTTATTTGAAACGAGAAGTAATGAAAAGTTTCAAAAAGCTTCAGATAAAATAAAAAAACTTGCAGATAACCATCATTTTCACTTTATTGATGTTAATGATGGTTTATCTGATGAAAATGGCAATTTGAAAAAAGAATTAACTTTTGATGGAGCGCATCTAAATCCAGCGGGCTATCAACTTGTCTTAGAAAACCTCAAAGTTTATTTGGAAGAATAAAAAATAATTCAAGACGAAAAGTAATTGAAATCATTTCTTTTCGTCTTGAAATTCAATAATTAGAAAAAGGAAGTAAGCAAACAATGGAAAGAGGTCCACAAATGGCCAATCGTATCGAAGGAAAAGCGGTTGACAAAACATCCATTAAACATTTCGTCAAATTGATTCGTGCTGCAAAGCCACGTTATCTTTTCTTTATCATTGGGATTCTAGCAGGAATCGTTGGAACACTAATTCAATTACAAGTCCCCAAAATGGTTCAACCACTTGTTAATAGTTTTGGACATGGAGTAAACGGTGGCAAAGTTGCCTTAGTTATCGCTCTTTATATTGGTTCAGCTGCTGTTTCGGCTATTGCAGCAATTGTCCTTGGGATATTTGGTGAATCAGTTGTAAAAAATCTAAGGACGCGTGTCTGGGATAAAATGATTCATCTGCCAGTAAAATATTTTGATGAAGTTAAAACAGGAGAAATGAGTTCTCGTTTAGCCAACGATACCACCCAAGTTAAAAATTTAATTGCAAACAGTATTCCACAAGCTTTTACGTCTATTTTACTTTTGGTTGGTTCAATTGTCTTCATGCTTCAGATGCAATGGCGTTTGACTCTTGCCATGATTATTGCTGTTCCAGTAGTTATGCTCATTATGTTCCCAATTATGACTTTTGGCCAAAAAATTGGGCGAACTAGACAAGATTCTTTAGCAAATTTCCAAGGGATTGCTAGTGAATCATTATCAGAAATTCGCTTGGTAAAATCTTCAAATGCTGAAAAACAAGCCTCTAAAAAAGCAGAAAATGATGTCAATGCACTTTATAAAATTGGGGTAAAAGAAGCCATCTTTGATGGTTTGATGTCACCAGTTATGATGTTATCAATGATGCTGATGATCTTTGGACTTCTTGCTTACGGAATTTATCTCATCTCAACAGGAGTCATGAGTCTTGGGACTTTGCTTGGAATGATGATGTATTTGATGAACTTAATCGGAGCCGTACCAACTGTGGCAACTTTCTTTACAGAACTTGCTAAAGCTTCAGGATCAACAGGTCGTTTGACCGAATTACTTGATGAAGAACAAGAAGTACTTCATCAAGGAGAAAGTCTTGATTTGGAAGGAAAAACCCTCTCAGCTCGCCATGTTGACTTTGCTTATGATGATTCTGAACAAATTTTACGTGATATCTCTTTTGAAGCTCAACCTAATTCAATTATTGCCTTTGCCGGACCTTCAGGTGGTGGTAAATCAACAATTTTCTCTCTTTTAGAACGTTTTTATCAACCAACGGCAGGAGAAATAAAAATTGATGATCAACCGATTGATAATATTTCTTTGGAAAATTGGCGGAGTCAAATTGGTTTTGTCAGTCAAGATTCAGCCATCATGGCTGGAACCATTCGTGAAAATTTAACTTACGGACTTGAAGGTAACTATACAGATGATGACCTTTGGCAAGTTCTTGATTTAGCTTTTGCAAGAAGTTTTGTTGAAAATATGCCTGATCAACTTAATACGGAAGTTGGTGAACGAGGTGTGAAAATATCTGGTGGTCAAAGACAACGTTTAGCAATTGCTCGTGCTTTCTTGAGAAATCCAAAAATCCTGATGCTTGATGAAGCAACGGCTAGTTTAGATAGTGAATCAGAATCAATGGTTCAAAAGGCTTTAGATAGTTTGATGAAAGGTCGCACTACGCTCGTAATTGCGCATAGACTTTCAACAATTGTTGATGCGGATAAGATTTACTTCATTGAAAAAGGTCAAATCACAGGGAGTGGCAAACATAATGAACTTGTTGCCACACATCCACTCTATGCTAAGTATGTTTCAGAACAATTGACTGTTGGTCAATAAACTAAAAAAGCTCAACGATTTAAGTTGAGTTTTTTTTATTTTGACTTCTTATTGTTGCAATGATCATTTCTCCTGCTGTATAAATGAATACAAAAGGGGGATAGAAGAAAGTGATAATGAAGCTAATGACCATTCCAATCTTCCAAAAAGGATGCCGTAAATAGTGATAAACTTCCATTTGAGCGATTTGTTCAGCCTTTTCTTTAGGATTGTCAGCAATAAAACAATCGGTCATATAACTATATGCAAATCCCCAAATATAAATCATCACGATAAAGAGTAGAGCAGGTGCTTTTGGTGAGTGGATTCCGAAATCATGAAAGAAGTCCATTGTGCGTCCAGCCCAAGCAGAAAGTACAGGAAGCATTGATAATGAGAGTACCCAAATCATGCAACTATGATAGATTCGACGAGTGATTTTCTCAGCCTGTGAAAGCATATATTGTTGATTAAACCAAGAAGTTGTAACATAGATAAAACTCAAAAGATAAGCAATCAAATAGACGAGATTATCTTTCAAAAAATCAAGAATTCCACCTGTTTTAGGTAATTCGAATTCTAATAACATAATAGTCATTATTACTGCAATAATTGCATCAATAAAACCGGCTAAACGCCCTTTAGATACCATAAAATCTCCTTTGTATTACCAATTATAACAAAAGTTAATGAAATTTTATAAAAAAAATAAGCATTAAAGCTTATTTTTCTGTATCAGATGAATAGTTTTTATTTTTGGGGAAAAATCGTTTCTTGACAAAGAAGAGAATCGCAAGGATGAAAATAATCCCTAAAATCACAACTACAACTGAAGAGTAAGAATCAAGAATTCCAGCAATCATCTCCCAGTTATCACCAAGAGCGGCTCCAAGGCACACTAGAACAATGTTCCAAATAAGTGTTCCCAAGGTTGTTAAAATAAGAAAACTTGGGAGTTTCATTTTAGCAGAACCAGCAGGGATTGAAATTAGACTTCTAATTAAAGGAATGAATCGACAGAAGAAGATTGTTGCATATCCTCTTTTTAAAAACCATTTTTCAGCTTTTGTGATGTCCTCTGGTTTAAGACGAAGTACTTTTCCTAAACGTCCAGAAACTAATTTTTCTAAGCGTTCAACGCTTAAAAGACGACCGACGAAGTAGAGTATCAATGCACCAAGCACAGAACCAATAGTGGCTGCGATAATCATGCCGATAATCCCCAGTTCGCTATAAGTAGTCATGAAACCACCGAAAGTTAAGATTACTTCGGAAGGAATTGGTGGAAAGATATTCTCAATCATAATGAGAAAAGCAACACCAAAGTAGCCAAATTGGTTCATGACTTGGATAATTATTTCTTGCATTAATACTCCTTTTATTTGTCTATTACTTTAATTCTAACATAAGGCTGGAAGGCCACCAAACAATATAAAGTACAAAAAATAGGCTTTGTCTTTTGGCAAGGTCTATTTTTTGAAATCATAGGTTTACTGACAGAGGCTGTCAGTAGATAAACTTCATCTACAAGTTCTGTCAGTCATTTGAAATGACTGACAGAAGAATTTGTATGTTATTCAGAAGCGAGGGCTTCAATTGTGTTCAAACGTGCTGCACGTCCACTTGGAGCTAAACTTGCGAGGAGAGCAATTAATACAGCAACGATAATCGCAAAGATAATGTGTCCACCAGAAATTTGAACGATACTTGCCCCGTCAAGGAAACTACTTAGAGCTTTATTGATGAGGAATTGTCCGAGGTAGGCAAATCCAATAGCGATAGCGGCTGATGACAGACCAAGAATCAAGCTTTCAGCGGTGAAGAGACGAGAAATATCTTTCTTACGTCCACCGAGTGCGCGGATAACACCAATTTCTTTTGTCCGTTCAGCAACAGACATGTAAGTAGTAACAACAATCATAAAGATTGAGACAATCAAACTGATTCCGGCAATAGCGGCAAGAACATAGCTGACGATATTTGTAATATTAGTGATGACATCGAGGAATGAAGTAACACTATATGTAACAAATGCTTTTGTTCCATCAATTTTCAAGTTTTGAATGTCAGAAGTTGTTGATTTGACATTATCTACTTTATTAACTGTAACTACTGCATAAGTGGCATCACTATCTGCATTAGCAGATTCAAGAGCAGCTTTGACAGTATTGTAAGTGGCAATTAGGCTGCTAGAAGAGCTTGCTGGGCCTTGAGGATTTTTCAAAATACCAGATACAGTGAATTCTTTTGTAACTTCAACACTTGTTCCAGCAGCTGTTTTAGCTGGAATTTTTAAAGTAATTTTCTTGCCAACTAATGATTTATAATCTTTATTTAATTCTTTAGCATCACTAGCATAGATTGCAATTTCGCCATCAGCAGGTTTTGAACCAGCAACGTAATCATCATTGATATTTGATTGAGTCCAAGTATCAAGAGTCATTAAACCAGATTTAGATTTATCACTGGCAGTAAGTGTTCCTAAGCCAGAAATTGAATAAGTTGGCTCAACTTTTTTGACGTTATCAACTTTTTTCAATTTTGAAAGATGAGTACTGTCAAGGTTAGTAGCAGCATTTCCAAGTTCTTGTTGCGTTTGTTGGAGTGCTTGCTCATTTCCTAATTTATTATCAGTTGTTGTCCGCTTGAAGATGGTGACCACATTCGGATTGACACTTGAAGTAATGGTGTCATTCATATATTTGGTTGCACCATTTCCTAGTCCTAAGAAAAAGATGACTGAGAACAGGCCGATTGCTGTTCCGATTGCAATTAATAAATTGATTTTCCAAGAATGAGTAAAGTGTTTAAAGGCTGTTCTAAAAGTATCACGATATGACAACGCTTTTGAGTTCATCCGTTGATGTGATTCAACAGGATAGGGTTCTTTTAGACGTTCGTCACCTGTGATTTGTCCATCGGCCAAACGGATAATTCTTGTACCGTAATCAGCAACTTCTTGTGAGTGAGTGACGACGATTACTGTTTTACCAGATTGAGCAATTTGACGTAAGAGCGCTAAAACTTCTTTCGTGTTTTGTGAGTCAAGAGCACCAGTAGGTTCATCAGCAAGAATAATTTCAGGGTCAGATGCTAGGGCACGCGCGATTGCGACTCTTTGTTTTTGTCCTCCAGAAAGTTGTGATGGATTTTTCTTACGGTGTTCGTAAAGACCAACTTGTTTTGTGAGCTCAATCGCTCTTTCATGACGTTCTTTATCAGATAAGCTTGTCATTTTAAGACTAATTAAAATGTTATCTAATACACTCAAATAGCTAACAAGATTGAAAGATTGGAAGATGAAACCGATAGTATCTCGACGGTAAGCATCCATATCTTTTTCTTTTTTTGTTTTTTGAGCAAGGCCGTCAACGATGACATCCCCCTCATATTTACGGTCAAGTCCTCCAATGATATTCATCAGAGTTGACTTACCTCCCCCGGATTCTCCTAGGAGACTGACGAAATCACCACGTTCAAACTCGAGGTTGATTCCTTTGAGGACAGGAAATTCTTCTTTTCCAAGAAAATAGGATTTCCTAATATTTTTTAATTCCAAAACGGCCATAAAGACTCTCTTCCTTTTCTTAAAGTATGTACTTTACATTATAACTTAATTTTCTTAAATAAAAATAAGACCTAAGTCTTATTTTCAAATTTATTGACTACCTAAGCTAACCGTTCAGTAAAAAATCTAAAATATTCATTCCCGTACTCGTTTGTGCTTTGTAGAGTTCTGTATAACCACATTGAGAACAAGAAATAGTAATAAATTTCTTATTTTGTACATCAAAAATCTTTGAAAAATTTCCACCGGTTGCTTGAAGTTGATCTTCTTCAAAATTATGATTGCCACATTTGATACAAGTGTATTGTTGTTGATAACCGTTCATTTTAACTCCTCCTCGTTAATAAAGTGAAAAAACGCTTGTCTTCTTAATTATTTAAATCCATTATAACTCAAAAAAGTTGATTCTTTTAGTCTTTTGAATCCGCTTCACTATTTAATATATTACTTAAATCCAGAATAATAAATAAAAAAGTGAAATTCAAACCATTATTGAAAAACAATGAAAATAATCTTTGTGATATAATTCTAATTATGGATAGACAAGTTAAAGAAAAACTGCGTATTGCATTAATTTTTGCATTAAATGCAGGGTTTATGGATGGTTTCTCATTCTTTCATTTTAATGACCGTTTTATTGGTGCACAATCAGGGAATGTTATTCAGGCGGGGATTAATATTGCTAAAGGAGATTTTGCTAGGTTTTGGGATTTTGCAATTCCGATTATCTTCTTTATATTAGGAGTAATGACTCGAGGCTTTTATTCTCACTATTTGATGAAACGTCGCCGTTTTGATGCCTCTTATTTGTTATTGGTTCAATGGTTAGGGGTGACAATTTTTGCCTTGGCTTATGGTCTTGGCTTAAAAATTCCTGTTTCCTTTTATGTTGGAATTTTCTCTTACTTTATGGCGATACAATATGACACTTTTACAAAAGTTCATGGTCGTGCTTACGGAAGTATCTTTATGACAGGTAATATGAAGTCCATGTCGGCAAATCTTGCTCAGTATATCATTACCAAAGATAAACAAAAACTCCGGTCAGTTGGTATATATGCCGCGCTTATCAGTATTTTCTTTGCTGGAGCAGCTATTGCAACACTTGCTGGAAATTGGTTTGGAAGTTGGACAATGATGGGCTCTACTTTCATGATAGGGGCCGTTTATCTAATTGTTCGTTTTGATGAAATATAAAAATCCTCAAATAAGAGGATTTTTTTAATCGTTAAGATAGGATAATTTTTCCGATTGTATGATTTTCTTCAATGAGTTCATGAGCTTTTTTCACATTCTCAGCGGTAATAGGTCCGAGATTTTGAGTCATTGTACTTTTTAGAACACCAGTATCTAGCCATTCAGAAACTTTATTTAAAATATCATGTTGACTTTGTAAATCAGATGTATTTGAGACGACTTTTGTAAACATCCATTCAAAGTTAAAACGTGCAGATTTATGAGCTAGTTGATCTAAATTAATAGCTTGCCCTGGTTCAACAATATTTGCAATCGAACCTTGTGGCGCAATTAACTCATTTACTGCTGGCATATGTTCAACAACAGCATTTAAAATTAAAATATAATCTACAAACTTAAAGCCAAGTTCATGAACTTGAGGAACCAAATTTTCATGATGATTGACGGTATAATCGGCGCCAAAATTCTTGACCCATTCAATGGCTTGGGGATTTGATGCCGTAGCAATTACTGTCAATCCGGCATTTTTGGCCATCTGGGTTGCTACTGAGCCAACGCCCCCTGCACCATTAATAATGAGAAGTGATTTTCCTTTAGATTCATCAGTCACTTCTAGTTTTTCAAAGAGAAGTTCATAGGCAGTCAAACTTGTTAGAGGCATAGCGACTGCTTTTTCTTTGGTCAAATTTTTTGGAGCAAAACCAACAACTCGTTCATCAACGGCTTGGAATTCAGCATTTGAACCTGAACGAGTAACATCACCGGCCCAAAACACTTTATCCCCAACCTTAAAAAGCTTAGTTTCACTCCCAAGTTCGACGACAGTTCCTAAACCATCCCAACCTAGAATTTTTGGTTCTGCTAAATTTCCTTTAATCCCTTTTCTAACCTTTGTATCAACTGGATTGATTGAGATTGCCTCGACTTTTATCAATAAATCATGGGGTCTTAAGATTGGCTTTTCTATTTCAAAGTCAATAAAATTTTTGCTAGAATCAATAGTTCCAATTGCTTTCATCTCTCTACCTCTCTTATAAGTAAAAGTTTATACCAGTCTGACTCCTAAGTCAATCACTTGAATTTAATATTAAATATTTACATCATGTCATTGAAAATTTCTAAGACCAAAGAAATGACGCTTTGCTACAATGGAATGAGTTAAACTAATAGAATCTAGGTAATTTCATGACAAAAACTTATAAGCATTATCATTTTGACCACGTTGGAAGTTTTCTCCGTCCCCAAACTTTAAAAGAAGCACGTTTGGCTTATTCAGAAGGGCAACTTCCATTAAGTGACTTTAAAAAAATTCAAGAATCTGAAATTAAGAGATTAGTGAAAGAAGAAGTGAACGTTGGCCTTAAAGCGGTGACAGATGGAGAATTTAATCGTTCGTGGTGGCACTTAGATTTCCTCTGGGGGCTTAATGGAGTTGGGACTTATGAACAAGAGGATTCTTATAAATTCCATGGTGCAAAAACAAGGACAACTAATATTGAATTGACTGGTAAAGTAGCTTTTAACCCAGAACATCCCTTTTTTGCGGATTTTAACTATTTAAAAAGTCTTTTACCAGAAGGAGTTGAACCTAAAGTTACTATTCCTTCACCTTCGTTAATTCCTAATCGTGATGGTCGTTCAGACCGTTGGCCAGAATTTTATGGAAGTTGGGAAGAATTCTTAGATGATTTGGCTCAAGCTTATCATGAAACTTTGCTCCATTTTTATGAATTGGGTGCGCGTTATATTCAACTGGATGATACGACTTGGGCTTATCTTATTGCCAGATTATTAGATGATCCAGAAAATCATGAAAAGTATGTTAAGATGTGTGAAGACATTGTCTATCTTGTTAATAAACTCTTGAAGGATTTACCTGAGGACTTGAGAGTTTCGACTCATATTTGTCGAGGAAATTTTAAATCAACTTATTTATTTGAGGGTTCTTATGAGCCTGTGGCAAAATACTTAGGTCAGCTTAATTATGATACTTTCTTTTTAGAATACGATGATGCTCGCTCAGGTTCTTTTGCTCCCTTAGCAGAAATCTGGAATCAAAGAAAAGATGTCTTGCTTGTGTTAGGACTTTTCACTTCTAAACATCCAGAACTTGAAAAGTATGAAGACATTAAAGCTCGCTTAGACGAGGCGCTTGAATCGATTCCACTTGAAAATTTAGCACTTTCAACACAATGTGGATTTGCTTCTACAGAAGAAGGAAACGATTTGACTGAAGAAGAAGAATGGGCTAAATTAGCACATATTAAAAAGATTGTGGATAAAATTTGGAAATAAAGTAAAAGTGGTGGATTCTACCACTTTTTTTGTTTGTCAGTAAAGATTAAATGGCGCATAAGCTAAATTAGCTTTGCTTTGTTATAATAGACTTAAGCAAAAAATAAAGAAAGCGAGAAAAAAATATGAAATTAACAGCACTAGGTGTTTGGGGCGGATATCCTACGCGCGATGCCGGAACAACCTCTTATCTTTTACAATCAGAATCAGGCTTTAACATGCTTTTAGATTGTGGTTCACGCGCGGTGACAGAACTTGAACATGAATTGCAACCAACTCAACTTGATGCAGTTATTTTGAGTCATTATCATGAAGACCATATTGCAGATTTGGGGGCTCTTCGCCAATATCGTCAGCTTTATCCATTGGGTCAAGATGGTTGGGATGGAATGATGTTGCCTATTTATGGCCATGGGGAAAATGAATATGAATTTTCTAAATTAACTTTGGATAAGGTTTCGGAAGGTCATCTTTATGATGTCGAAAATGGAACAAAAGTTGGTCCTTTTGATATTACTTTTCTAAAAACAGTTCATCCTGTGGTTAATTATGCCATGCGCATTGTTGAACGCAGAACGGGACAAGTTTTGATTTATACTGGAGATACTGGTTATTTTGATGAATTGACTGACTTTGCCAAAGAGGCTGACCTTCTTCTTGCTGATGTTTATTTCTTTAAAGATAAAGCAAAAATGCCTAATCACTTATCATCAATTGAAGCCGGTCAAATTGCTAAGGATGCAAAGGTTAAAAAATTAATTTTGACTCATCTGCCACAATTTGGTGATTTGGATATTTTACTGACAGAAGCAAAAGAAGCAGCGGGGGATGCTGTCATTACTGATTTAGCAGTTCCGCATAAAAAATGGCAACTTTGATAAGCCCTTTTAAAAAGCTAATTTTCCTCATTTCATTTATCATTTTACTGACAGGAATTTTCTTTGGCTTTGTCAGTATCCAAAATTGTGTGCTTAATTACAATCCACCAAAAACGAAAAGTCAGATTGAACAATTGGTTAAAAAAAGTGCTGACAGTTCTAAAACGAGGTTTGTCAGTGATGATAAGCACTATCAGCGTAATTTATTTGTTTCTGACATTCATGGACGCTTATCTGGCTTGAAAAAAACGCTGACAGAGATTCATTTTAGTAAAAATGACCGGCTTTTTGTCTTGGGAGATAGCATTGATCATGGCCGTTTTGGCTTTGATGCTTTACTTTATTTGTTGAAAACTTTGCCAGATGCTGGTTATCATGTGACAGTCATGATGGGAAATCATGAGCAAATGTGGTCAGAACTTGCAAGTGATGGTAAAACGGATGAAGAGCAACTTTCTAATGCAATTGGAACGATTGATATTTATGAAGGGGCTCCACCAAATGGCTGGCAGTATTCAATTGAAAACTGGAAAAAGCTGTCAGTTACTGACAGACAATTTTTACTGACAGAAATGAAAAATAACTTTGGTCAGCCAGAACAGTTGATTGAAAAAATTGGAAATAAGTGGGTGGTACTCTCTCATAGTGCAAAAATGAGCCTTTCTTATGAAAAAGAGAAGACAAAAGATTTGTTTTGGGAACATTTGCCAGGTGATTCTTTTGAACGGCGAAATAGTGTTGCTAAAGCTGTGGGGGTACCAAACACTGATGTTCAGGTCTTTGTTGGTCATGTGAGTGGTTTTTTATTTGGGAAACATCGAAACTATATTTGTTTAGATAATACAATTGTCAATGGGACATTAGAACAATTTGAAGCAGTTCCAGTCAAAATATATTGTCTTGAACAAGAGAAATTTTTAGGATAAATGAATTTTACAGAAGAAGAAAAAGAATTTTTTATGAAGGAAGCACTCAAAGAAGCGCAGAAAGCAGCTGAAAATGAGGAAGTTCCGATTGGAGTTGTCATTGTTAAAAACGGTGAAATTATTGCGCGTGATTTCAATAGGCGAGAGCTTGATGGTCGGGCGACACATCATGCTGAAGTTTGTGCGATTGAAGCGGCAAATCAGGCAGTGGGAAATTGGCGACTTCTTGATTGCGCCCTCTTTGTTACCATTGAACCTTGTGTCATGTGTGCCGGAGCAATTGGGTTAGCGCGGATTCCACAAGTTTACTTTGGAGCGACAAATCCTAAATTTGGAGGAACGGTCAGTCTTTATCAGATTTTAGAAGACAAGCGACTGAACCATCGAGTCCAAGTAGAATCGGGGATTTTAGAAGACGAGTGTGCAAAAATCATGCAAGATTTCTTTAAAAATAGACGAAAAAAATAAATTGTGTTATAATAGTTTTCGGAGCAATAAGTTTCTTACGAAGCGTGTCAGGACCTGACGGTAGCAGCACTAAGTATGGAACTTATGTGCTCTTTTTGTTTTGGCGATTTTCATGCTTCATGATTGGTTCATCAATAGCTCACAAATGTGATAATAGTAAGGCTGAAAAGCCTTTTTTATTTTTCTCATGATTCATTATGTTCAATTATCTTTGGGGATTTCTTGGGGATTTTTTGTTCCTCAAAATTTTGTCCCCATGAAGTGCCGTAATCCAAGGCTTGGCGCAGAGTTACACGATTTTCTGGTAGAATATGCGTGTAAACTCCCATCATCATTCGGGGATCTTTATGCCCTACTCTTTCCATAATCATTTTTTCAGGAACACCCATATTGACTAAATAAGTTACGTGGGAATGGCGAAGCATATGCAGAGAAAAATAATCAGGATTCTTGCCGAAAAGTTGAGCCTTCGCTCCTTCGTATTTCAAGTATTGAGTTAACCCCATATAATGAATGTGCGGACTTTTTGGCGTTGCAAAAATAAACTCACTTCTGTAAACTCTAAAGTTTTGAACAATCTCAACGCAACGGGCGTTAATATCAATCACACGAACTGAATCAACGGTTTTAACATTTCCAAGCTGATTAGTTCTAAAGTTCCAACTTTTTGTAATTGAGAGTTTTCCGTCAAGAAT
>OIZF01000284.1_pt1 | contig 35652 bp, 31 predicted proteins | sample 1588471 | NCBI WGS metagenome assembly OIZF01 (sample SAMN03283279) | human gut metagenome | biome: human-associated habitat; material: feces | host: Homo sapiens | place: Peru | collected 2012
CTCTGCTCGAGCAGTAAAAATTGGTCATGAAATTAATCCAGATTTTCAAATTGGTTGTATGATTGCGATGTGTCCTATTTATCCTGCAACTTGTAATCCTAAAGACATTTTAATGGCTATGAAGGCTATGCAAAAACGTTATTACTTTACTGATGTTCATGTTTTTGGTAAATATCCTGAACACATTCTCAAGTATTGGGAACGTAAAGGAATTTCAGTTGATTTTACAGATCAAGATAAAGAGGATTTACTTGGAGGAACAGTAGACTATATTGGATTTAGTTACTATATGTCTTTCGCTATCGATTCTCATCGCGAGAATAATCCTTATTTCGATTATCTTGAAACAGAAGATTTGGTTAAAAATAATTATGTTCAGGCATCTGAGTGGGAGTGGCAGATTGACCCAGAGGGCTTACGTTATGCATTAAACTGGTTTACTGATCACTACCATTTGCCACTCTTCATCGTTGAAAATGGTTTTGGTGCTATAGACCAAGTTGAAGCAGATGGCATGGTTCATGATGATTATCGAATTGATTACATGGCTGCACACATCAAAGAAATGAAGAAAGCAGTTGAACTTGATGGCGTTGAACTATTAGGTTATACTTCTTGGGGATGTATTGACTTAGTATCAGCAGGAACGGGTGAGATGAGCAAACGTTATGGATTCATCTATGTCGACCGAGATGATTATGGTAAAGGAAGTTTGAAACGGACGCCTAAGAAATCATTTAACTGGTACAAGAAAGTTATTGCAAGCAACGGTGAAGATTTAACAAATGAATAATTAAAAAGGGGGGCTTTCCTCCTTTTTTTATCAAACAAAACATTTCTTTGATTTAAGATTTTTATCTAGCAAGAAAAATTTACAATAGTTAAGCAAGTGTCCATTAAAAGGAAGCAGTGCTAGAACTTTTTTATGAAATATGATAAAATCGTGTATTGCGTAATTTTTAAATCCGCAGTCATGAAGTATGAAAAAGCCTCGATGATATTTAAGAAATTTAAAAAGTTACAAGTGAGATAAGAATGATGAGGATAAGAAGTGAAAAGTATTAAAAATACATGGAAGTTGTTTGCCCTAGACTGGAAGCGAATATTTAAAAATCCCGTGGCGACTTTTTTAATTGTCGCCCTAATGATAATTCCCTCTTTATATGCTTGGTTTAATATTAAAGCCCTGTGGGACCCCTATGCCAATACTTCGCAACTGCCAATTGCGGTCTATAGTGCAGATAAATCGGCAAGTTTTCAAGATAAAACCATCAATATTGGTGATGAAGTACTGAAAAATTTAAAGAAAAATCACCAATTAGGCTGGAAATTTGTTGATTCCAAAGCAGATTTAGATAAAGGTGTGAAATCTGGGAAATACTATGCTGGGATCTATTTACCAAAGGATTTTTCAAAGGATCTCTTAAGTTTCACCACGGGTGATATTAAAAAACCACAAATTGTTTATTCAATTAACGAAAAAATCAATGCCATTGCTCCCAAAATAACATCAAAAGGAGCCTCTTCTCTACAATCGCAAATTTCTGAAGAGTTTATCAAAACGGCAAGTAGTACCCTTTTAAAAACCTTCAATACAATTGGTTACGATATTGATAAAAACATGATAAGTATTCAGAAGGTTAAATCAGCGATTTTATCAACTAATGATAATTTAGGAACCATTGATAAATACACTCAACAAGTTGTTGATCTTCATGGAAAAATGCCAGAAATTAAAGAAAAACTGGCAAAAGCTAATGAATTTATCACTTATTTACCAGAAGTAGATGCTTTAGGTCAAAAGGTCATTAAATTAAATGATAAAATGCCAGAAATTGATAAAAGTTTTTCACTCGTTTTGACTCTTCAAGAGAAAATACCTGAGATTCAAAATGCTGGAAAACAAATCTCGATGATTGATGATGACTTTGCGTCAGTAGAAAGTACCATGACTCAAGGTATTCAAGAAGCCAAACAAGGTTTACAAATTATCAATCAAGTCCAAAAATCAATGCCAGACATTAAAAAATTGGGACAAGATGCTGATAGTTTGGGGACTATAACCTTGGATGCGGCTAATAAATTACAAACAGCACTGCCAGCAATTACAAGTAGTTCTAAGGTTGCATTAGAATCTATTAAAGATTTTTCTAATGATACTTCGACAATTATCAAGACAATAAAGGATGCAATAAATCGAGATCAAATAAGCCCCGCAGAAAAAAATCAAATTAATGTCTTAATTACTAATTTTGTCACTAAAATTGCTCAACAAAGAGCTTCAATTGAAACAACAATTGACTATCTCAAGAAAATCGAAGCAAGTAATGGGAGTCATGATTTAGATTCAGCTATTAAAAACTTAAGCGCATTAGATTCGTTATTGGGAGACCTCAGTAATAGAATGAATCATCTTAATGATCTCGTTCAAAATGCTAGTGTATCTGAAGTAGAAGATTATTTAGACAAACTAGATGGTGTTGTCACTGATATTTCTAATTTAGCAGACCAAATCAATGTAGACGAAATTAATTCAACTATAAGCAAAGCTCTAACAACATTGATTAATACCATAACAAATGCTAAAGGTTTACTAAATCAAGCCCAACAAATCGACTTTGATGCCTTACTAAATTCAACAAGTCAAACAGTTTCTAATGCTATTACTATCTTAGAAAAATATCAAGGCGAAATGCCAGCCATTAAACAAGAAATTCATGATGCGAATGTGATGTTAAATGGCAATATGACAACGATTGTTAATGCAATCAATGAGGGAGCTAATCTCTATAAAAATGAGTTTCCTACTCTTAAAACTAAATTAGGGACTGCTTCTGATTTCTTTAAAAATGATTATGCTGGTGTTCGTAAAGATTTGACAGATACCTTAACAATGGCAAATGATAAAATGCCTGATGTTGAGTCTGCTTTGAATCAAGCCAATGATTTAATCCAAAATGATTGGCCTGAAATCAAATCAGGAATTCAAAAAGCAGCCGCAGCTATTCAAAAGGGTGAAAAAGAAGTTGACTTAGGTGAAATCGTCAAACTCCTAAAATTAGATGCGACCAAAGAAAGTGACTTTCTGACACAACCGGTTGAAGTCCAAGAAAATCAAATCTATCCGATTGCCAACAATGGTTCAGCAAGTACACCTTTCTATACCGCGCTTTGTTTATGGGTTGGTGCAGTCTTACTTTCAAGTTTGGCAACAACTGATGTTCACTTATCAGATAAAGATAAAAAACGTTATTCTAAACGTGAACAATTCTTTGCTCGAATGGGAAGTTTCGTAGCCATTGGACTTGCTCAAGCCTTGATTGTAACGCTTGGAAATTATTTTGGTTTAGGAGTAGATGTAAGAGATCCATTCTACAGTGTTCTCTTTGCCTTACTAATATCCATAGCCTTTATGATAATGGTTTATGTTCTGGTCGCCCTGTTTGGCAATGTAGGTAAAGGAATAGCGATTATCATTCTGGTTCTTTCCATTTCTGGTGGTGGTGGGAACTATCCAATCCAAGTTTCTGGAAAATTCTTCCAAGCCATTAATCCTTATTTACCATTTACCCACGCTGTCAACCTTTTACGAGAATCAGCGGGAGGAATTTACTGGCCAAATGCTTGGTTTGCGATAATTATCCTTGTAGCAGTATCAATTGTGTTTGTTGCAATAGGTGCCTTCCTCTTCCCACACTTTGAAGATAAAACGAAGAAAATTTCCGAAATTGGAAGCAAGAGTCATTTCTTCCACTAATGTTAAGAAAACTACTGACAGACTGTTCAGTAGTTTTTCTATTATTTATAATCATAATGAGCAAATAGTAAGGGAGAACTTGTGCTATAATATGTCTATGACAAAAGTAAACGAAGAACGTGTACAAGAAATTTTTAATAGTATTTCATCAGATTATGATAAAATGAACGCCATTATCAGTTTTAAACAACATGATTTATGGCGTGCTAAAACAATGAAAAGAATGGGAGATTTAACTGGTCTATCTATTCTTGATTTGTGTTGTGGAACTGGAGACTGGACTTTTGATTTATCTGAAAGTGTCGGCCCTTCTGGTAAAGTAATTGGTCTTGATTTTTCAGAAAATATGCTCGAAATTGCAAAAGCAAAACTTGAGCAAGAAGCAAGGAAAAATATTGAATTTCTTCAAGGGAATGCGATGGCTTTACCTTTTGAAAATGAAAGTTTTGATGTAGTTACGATTGGTTATGGTCTAAGAAACACACCTGACTATCTTACTGTATTAAAAGAAATTTTTCGTGTCTTAAAACCAGGGGGCAGAGTAGTTTGTATCGAAACTTCACATCCAACTTTGCCGATTTATAAACAAGCTTTTGAACTTTATTTTAAAAATGTCATGCCCTTTTTTGGTAAAGTTTTTGCCAAATCTTTAAAAGAATATCAATGGCTTCAAAAATCAGCAGAAGATTTTCCAGATGCCAAGACGCTTGAAGAACTTTTTAGAAAAGCTGGCTTTGTTGCCGTAGAATATCAAAAACATGGCGGTGGAGCAATCGCAAGTCATTTTGCTACTAAGTCTAAAAAACCTAAATCAAATATTCGTATTGGTAAAAAGTAATCGGTCAATAAAAAATAAAAATTTCGAGGAAAAAATATGCCTTATAAACGTTATGGGGAAATTTTTAAAAAACTACGAGAACAAAAGAATTTTTCGCTTTCTCATTTTTCAGAAATAGGTATTTCAAAAGCGAGTTTATCAAGATTTGAATTAGGTCAAACCATGATAAGCTTTGAACGCTTGGATAGTGCGCTGCAAGAGATGAATGTGACTTTAGCTGAGTATGAACATTTTATCAATAATTTTTCAATGGATTATAAAGAAGAATTTTTAGAAGATATAATTCTTGCGGATATTGCAGATGACGTCGATAAACTTCACAATCTCTATCTAGAAGCTATGGAATATGATTCAAAAATGCTAGCTTATTGTGCTAAAAGTCGTTATGAAATACTGACACAAATGGAAGCTGACGATGTGGTTGAATATCTCTATGATGTTGGAGAATGGGGCTATTTTGAGCTTTCGATTTTTTATCTGACTTTGGATAGTTTCAGTGAACGAGAAATTATGTATTTGATGAAAGAACTCTGGGGGAAGAGTAAACACTTATATGGTGTTTTTAAATATCGCAGAAGAGTTCTTCAATCTTCGTATCGAGCGGTCGTTTTGCTTTCCTCAAAAGGAGCTCGTGACTCAGCTAGAAGTATCTTGCAAAAAAGTTACCCTAAAGATGATTTCTACGACCTCTATGTTGAAAATCTAAGAAATCTGGCACATGGCTTTTATAGCTATTGTTTCAAAGACAAGGTAAGTGGTGAAAAGCAAATCAAAAATGCTATTGAAATTTTTCGACAAGTTGGGTATGAAGATTTAGCAGATTATTATCAAAAACGCTATCAAAAGCTTTTAGGAAAATTATTAACATAAAAAAGTCTCCAGATTACTTCGTTGCATTTCTGCAATGATTTAAAAAGGAGTTTTTTTCTGCTAAAATGAAGTTAAAGATAAAAGAAAGCGCGCTCGAAAAATTAATAGAAAGGAGAAATATATTAAAAAAATTAATAAAACGAACAAATATTTACAAAAATATAATATAAAGAAGGGAATTCTTATGAAAGCAAAACAAATTTATGTAAGCCTAATAGCTTTAGCATTTTTTTCAGATTTTACTCAATATCAGTATCTGCTGACTCCATTGTTTCGAATTCTCAAGATGTAATAACTCCTTTAAGAATACTACCACGAATGAATGTGGAATTTGAAGGTGGTAGTTCAGATAGTGGATATTGGACCAATACTTCTAATCTAACATTTATTCAAAACACTGCTTCTGGAGTACTTTATTATGATCAAGTAAATCATAAGTATGTTTTTGCTCAAACGAGAGGTCCAATGGGAGCCGCAATTTACGTATTTAATGCTCAAGGAGTAAACTGGTAGAAAGGAGAAAATATAACATGTTTAAAAAGGAGAAAGAAAATAAAGAAAAAATCCTAAAACGAATTGATGAACTTCTGAAAAGTAAGTCAGAACTCAAATCATCTGAGGAAGAAATATTATTGGATTATCGCGAACGAATTGAAAAAAGTAAAAACCTTGAATTTGAATTAGTTCATTTTAGAAATGCTTTACTTCCCTTGGTTATTAGTTCTCAACTTTCTCAAGAAGTCTTGAGTTTTTATAAAGAACTTCGAGCTGAAAGAAAAGTAGCTTGGGGAGAAGGAAGTTCTTTGTTGACAGGAATTTCTCAATTTCCACAAAAAAGAAAGTGATGTAGATTATTAGAGTAAAACTCAGATGAATAATTCTATTTACGCTGTATAATCTGATTATTTTAGAAAAGAGGTATTAAAATGTTACTTAGTATCGCTATACTATTGATAATCTGGGGGGCTTATTTAATAGGAAAAAAATATAAAGATTCTTTTTTAATCAGCTATGGCCGAAGCAAAAGAGGATTGATTATCATTGTTTCGTCGTTGTTACTGCTTAGTTTCTTTGTTTTCGTAAAAAATGATAGTTTGTTCCCAGTAGTTTTATTCTCTATTTTTTTAATTGGCTTAGGTATCTATTATTTAATACACGATAGTAAACGAGATTCTGAGGGGAAAAAAGAGAATTAAACTTAACAAGGAGGTAGAGTGATGTTTTTAGTTTTATGTTCGGTGATGATTTTCATTGGATTTCTTTTACAAATCTATGTTTGGCCACGAATTCCAAAATCAATTTTTAAGTATAGAGGTTTAGTCTTATCTCTCTCTCTCATTATTCTTATTTTTGTTGTAAGAATACCACTAGAAATTACTGCATTGACACTTCCATTTTATTTGATGATGTTTTTCGGGCTCTTTCTTTTTTGGAAAGATAGAAAACTTTAAGTAAATCTGTAGTTAAAAAATTAAAGGTACTCGATTGAGTGCCTTTTTGAGTAAATTTATACAGGTGATGTGTATATTATTAAAAGTACAAAACATAAGAAATCTATTTTATGGTATAATAATCTTGCTTAAAAATTTATTAAAATAAGCGTTAGTAGGGAAGTAGTAATGAAATTAAAAGATATAGAGAAATCAACAAATAAAAATCTTTATCTGCTTTTTCTAAGTGTACTCGTGGGCTTGACTGCGGGTTTTTTGGCCAGTCTTTATCGGTTGGCACTGGAAAAAGCTGAAACTTGGGGCTTGAGTATTTATCGCTTTGTTAGCTCACACCTTATTTTTATTCCCCTCCTTATTTTGGGTTTGGCTTTCTTAGCTTTTGTGGTTACTTTCTTTATGAAGAAATATCCGATGAGTTCAGGTTCTGGGATACCACAAGTTAAAGGACAATTACAGGGTTATTTTAAAAATAATTGGTTCACGACGGCTTTTGCTAAATTTATCGCTGGGACTTTAGCAATGTTTGCAGGTCTATCACTGGGGCGTGAGGGTCCCTCAGTTCAACTTGGGGCTTCAATGGGTCAGATGGTTTCTAGCCGGTTGGCTGAAACTGAACGTCATAAAAGAATTCTAATTGCTTCTGGAGCATCTGCTGGTTTATCTGCTGCTTTCAATGCACCTTTGTCAGGTGTCATGTTTACTTTGGAAGAAGTATTTAAATACTTTTCTCCATTGATTTTATTAACTTGTATGACCTCAGCAATGGTTGCTGATATGGTTGCACGAATAATGTTTGGGAGTGGTCCAGTTTTTCATTTCCAAATTGTTGGTTCAATTGAACTCTCAAATTATTGGCTACTTATTATTTTAGGAATTATTTTAGGATTTTTCGGTGCTTTTTATAACTGGACACTCCTCACAAGTCAAAATTTGATGAAGAAAATAAAGAGTCCATTTCTTCGTGTTTTACTTACTTTTTTAGTGGTTGGGGCAACTGGTTTATTGTTTCCTAATATAATTGGGAGTGGCCATCGTTTAATGGATTCCTTTAGTTTAGGAATGGGATTAGCCTTTCTATGTTTGATTCTCATTGGGAAATATCTGATTTCAATGGTATCTTATGCTTCGGGTGTGCCAGGAGGAATTTTCTTTCCCCTATTAGTTTTGGGTGCTAGTCTTGGAGCTGTTTTTGCGACAATTGTCATTTCACTTTTTCATCTTCCAAGCCATTTGTTTGCCAATCTAGTAATTTTAGCGATGGCTGGGACTTTTACAGCAATTGTTCGAGCACCGATGACTGGAATCCTTCTTTTGGTGGAAATGACTGGTTCATTTGACCATTTACTTCCTTTGGCTCTTGTCTCTTTAATTGCCTATGTCGTTGCTGATTTATTACAATCTGAGCCAATTTATGATTCTTTATTAGAGAACATGTTGAAAGAAAAAGAAATTGATGTTGATGATTCGGATAAGCAGATGATGTTTGAAACAATTGTTCAATTTGATTCAGTTGCGGATCGTAAGAAGTTGTCAGAGATACATTTACCAGAAGGATGTTTGCTTGTTTCGGTTCATCGTTCAGGTAAGGATATTATTCCACACGGGAATACTGAATTACAAGCAGGAGATTATTTGACCTTTTTGATTAGACGAGAAGATGAAGTGATTGCTAGAGAACAGCTTCGTCAGGTTTTAAATGAAAAATAAAAAAGTGATATTCTATCACTTTTTTTAGTTGCTTAAATATTGCCAAAGGATTGATAAAAACAGACTCACAGCATAAGCGCTGTTAAATAGAACCATATTTCTCAGTGAATAAACAAAGCTGCGAGGACTTGGAACTTGACTAGCATGAGATTTTAGATTCTTTCTGATAATTGGAAAAGTGAGTAAACTAAGTAAAGTTGGCCATTCAAATATTCTAAAGATAAATCCAAGAATAATAGCTAAATAGGAAGAATACATCAAAAGTTGAAAAAGTTTGATTCCGTTTGAACGACCGATATAATAAACTAATGTGTAACGATGATTTTTTATATCGCTATCTAAATCACGTAAATTATTGGCCAGCATGATGTTTGCAATGGTAAAAATGAGTGGTAAACTTGCAATTATCATGGCGATGGCTGCAAAAATACTACCAGTAAAGCTAAAAGAGTCGTTTGTGAAATCAAGATTTAGGTTAAAAATAGGTGATTGAGCGCTGTTGATTAAGATGATCATTGCAAAAATTCCAAAGCCCATTGTCCCACCAGAAAAAATTTCTCCCAAGGGCATACGTGAAAGTGGAATAGGACCATAAGTATAAAAAACGCCAATAAAGAAGACGATTCCACCAAGAATAAAGAAAAGCCAGCCAACAAAATAAGCGAGGAGAAATCCTAAAAAAAGGCTCAAAATAAGCATAAACAAGATAATTGAAGCTACCAATCGGGTGGAAAGATTGGCTTGACCAATGATATTTTCTTGCTTTTTATAATCTTCATCTTTGGCTTTTTTGAAATCTTGATAATTGTTAATAGCAGTTACGGTCATATCAAAAAGGAGCATAGCTATTAAAAATAAGAGAGATAGGCCAATATTTATCATTTTAAAATAGCTTAAACTAAAAAGTAAACCAATAATGTAAGGGAAAATACTGGCGATTTTAGTTTTAATTTCGACGAGTTCTAAAAAATTTTTGAGGGACATAACTACTCCTGAAAATATAATTTGAATAAAAACAGCCGTTATTTTACGGCTTTTACTTATTTATTTTTTGAGAAAATAATTCTCTATTTTTTAATCATATTAAAAAAGTTTAAGTAAAAACGTTAACAAATGTTACTCATTTTACTGAAGTGCTTTCATTTCTATTGTAATTATAACTGATTATAGGTTAAGAATCAACATAGACTTGAAGATTATATTTAGTAATCTTTGTTAAGATAAATATAAAATATGCTAATTTTAATTGATTTGGGAACGGTTTAAGCCTCCAATAGGTCGTACTAAAGATACTACAATATGAGAATAAGATTTGAAGGAAAAGGCTTTATAATCAGTTTTGTGAGGGATTCTTAGCATTTATTTTAAGGTTCGGTTAAGTAATGGATAATATAATCATCTCTCATGAGTGGTGGAGAAAATTTACTACTGATGTTAAATTGTTTTTTAACTCACAATAAGTTGTGAGAAATGAATTTTTAAACGTCCATAGCGTGCAATGACGTTAAACTGCTTACGGTAATCCTACACAAGCGTTCGGACTTTATGATGTGTATGGGAAGTAACCATGTTAATAGAAGATAGACTGGATTCAGTTTGAATCCTATGGAATGTTCTTAGTGGCGAAATCGAAAGGTCTAAATGAAATTAAGTAAAGTTGCTATTTCAACGGGATTAGTTGCATCATTCATGTTTATTGGGGGCGGAATCGCTCATGCGGATACACCTAAATCAACTCATGAAGTTGCTATAGAAGTAATTAACGGAAACTACGGAAATGGAGATACTCGTGTCACTAACCTTCAAAGTAAAGGTTTTGATGTGAAAGCAATCCAAACAGAAGTTAATAACATTCTTACAGGAACAACAACTCAAGTTTCTGCAACAACTAAAACTGCTGAAGAACAACCTACTAAAGTTACATCAGTTGCACCAACTCAAGCAACACAAAGTGTTTCTGGTGGGCTTAATATGAGCCAAACTTCTGGACAAGTTGACATCCAAGCTCTTGCTAATTATATGGCATCGAATACAGCTAATGCAGCGGGCTATTCTGCTAGCGAATGGGCTTATATCATTACTCACGAATCAAATGGTGGGATTGATAGTGTGAATTCAAGTTCAGGTGCTTATGGTGCTTTCCAATTGCTAGGTCATGGCGAATATGCTGGAATGACTTTGGCAGAACAAATTGCGATGGCAAGTAAACTTCCTGCTGGTAGCTGGGTTGTTTATAACTAAGCATTGATTAAACCTCGTCTTAAAATCTTTGATAAATAAATCAAACTTAGTGGCTCATAGCAATCAACTCTCAAGTTCGTTTGGGATTGATTGAGTATAAAAAAGAACACCGAATTCGGTGTTCTTTTTTATTAGATGGCCCCTGCCAGAATCGAACTGGCAATCACTGCTTAGGAGGCAGTAGTTATATCCAATTTAACTAAGAGACCAGAGATAAATTACTGACAGACTTACAAAATAATTTCTGTCAGTAATTTTTAATGAGCTTTATTTATTGTCAGCATCAAAAATGATGCCAGCACTTTGACGCATTTGGTATGAAGTTTCTGAAACTTCTTGGGCAAATTGATGTAGGTCATAACTTGCAGCAAAATCATTATTTTCTAAGATTTGGGCAAAGTCAACAGCTTCATCATAAAGAGAGTGTTTTGGAGCTTCAATGTCGATTATAGTTTCTGAACCATCCATAGCAATGAATTTGGCAGAAGTAATCGCATTAACACCATCCAAAATTAAAGTTCCATCAGTAGTATAGATTTCACTAGGAAGATATGAATTCACATTTCCTGCGCATTTAATCGAAACTTTGTAATCTTGATAGTCAAGAATTCCAACACCCGCTAAATCAACGCCTGACGGAAGTAAGACTGCATCATAAGTTGCTTTTTGTGGTTTGCCAAACCAAAAGATTGCAGCGTACAAAAGATATACGCCAAGATCGGCTAAAAGTCCACCAGAGAATTTTGCATTAAATTTATTAGGGATTTCACCGTTTAAAAGAGCAGGCATTTTTGATGAATATTTTGAATAAGTAAAGTCTGCCCCTTTGACTGTTTTGTCAGCAAGAAAGTCTTTAATAATTGAAAATGAATGTTCATGAATATTTCTGGCTGCTTCAAAGAAGAAGACCTCATTTTCTTTAGCAAGCTTAATAATTTCTGTCAGTTCTTTAGGATTTGAAAAGGCAGGTTTTTCAACAATGACATTATGTCCGGCTAAAATTGCGGCTTTAGCTTGCTCAAAGTGGAGGGCATTTGGACTAGCAATATAGATAATATCAAGTGAAGATTCACAAAAATCATCAAGATTATCGAATTTTTGGATGTCTTTAAAATCGGCAGAAAACTGATCAGCAGATTCGAGCCGACGGGAATAGACCGCAGAAAACTGAAATTTTTCAGTCATATGGGCAGCATCAATAAATGAGCGAGCAATCCAGCTCGTACCAATTACTCCAAGTTTTAGCATCAAATTCTCCTTTATAGGTGGACAGAATCATTCGTTAGAAGATTCTAAAATTCTGTTAAAAGCTTGTTCTATTATATCAAATTTTTTCTTAAAGGTCATTGCTCTACTATTGAATTTTCAGTAAATAAATTATAAAAATAAGAATTCCAAAGATTCCATGTCACTTATTAAGAGCTTTTGTCAGTAAAATTAAGAGTTTTTGATGTGAACGCTTAAAAAGTAAAAAATTGTCAGTTGATGACCAAAAGCCGAAAAATTGTGGTAGAATATATAGAAGAAAATTTGGAGAATTAATTTTGAAGAAAACGTTGATTATTGGTGTCACTGGTGGGTCAGCAAGTGGAAAGACAAGTGTTTCACATGCTATTTTAGAAACTTTTTCAAATGAACGAATTGCAATGATTGAACATGATAGTTACTATAAAGATCAATCGCATTTGACTTTTGAAGAACGGACAAAAACGAACTATGACCATCCATTAGCCTTTGATACAGATTATTTAATTGCTCAATTAAAAGAGCTTCAATATGGACGAGCGGTTGATATTCCGATTTATGATTATGCAAAACATACGCGTTCACAAGAAACTTATCGTCAAGAACCTGTTGATGTTTTAATCGTTGAGGGAATTTTGGTTTTAGAAGATGAACGTTTGCGTGATTTAATGGATATCAAAATATTTGTTGATACAGATGACGATGTGCGGATTATCCGTCGAATTCGCAGAGATATTGAAGAAAGAGGAAGAACTCTTGATTCAGTAATTACACAGTATTTAGATGCTGTTAAGCCAATGTATCATCAATTTATTGAACCCACAAAGAGATATGCAGATGTGATTATTCCTGAAGGGGTATCAAATACTGTTGGGGTTGATATTATTACGACGAAAATCGCTAGCATTTTAAACGACTAAAAAAAGCTGTCTATGACAGTTTTTTTGTTTTTGGCTAGTGAATCTCGTGAAAAATTGGAAAAATAAAAAGGCTAATTGTCCTTAAATAGCAATAATGGTAATGCTTACTTTTTTTGTGAAAGTATGATATACTTAATTCGTAACAATTGCAGAAAGGAAATCCGCAACTTAAAGCGGTGGGTTATGAGAAATTTGTAACCAAGGGATTTTGTCAAAATGGAACTTTTTGAATCACTGAAACAAAAAATTAGTGGAAAAGGCTTAAAAATTGTCTTTCCTGAAGGAACTGATGCACGTATTTTAGGTGCTGCAAATCGTCTTAACGCTGATGGACTAATTACACCTGTCTTTATTGGAAATGTAAAAGAAGTCACTGAAACATTGATTTCACGTGGAATTAATCCTGAAGGCTTTGAGATTTATGACCCAGAAAATTGTGGACGTTTTGAAACGATGACGGAAACTTTTGTGGAACGTCGTAAAGGTAAAGTTACAGAAGAACAAGCAAAAGAGCTCTTGAAAGACCCAAATTATTTTGGAACGATGCTTGTTTATATGAAAATTGCTGATGGAATGGTTTCTGGCGCAATTCATTCAACTGCTGATACTGTTCGTCCGGCCCTTCAAATCATTAAAACGAAACCAGGAGTAAAATCTGTTTCTGGTGCTTTTATTATGGTTCGTGGTCGTGATGACAATGAAAAATATATTTTTGGTGACTGTGCGATTAACATCAAACCAGATGCACCAACTCTTGCCGATATTGCTGTAGCTTCAGCCGAAACAGCAGCACTCTTTGATATTGACCCCAAAGTTGCCATGCTTTCATTCTCAACTAAAGGTTCTGGAAAATCAGAAGATGTTGATAAAGTAGTAGAAGCGACAAAACTTGTTAAAGAAGATTACCCTGAAATTGAAATTGATGGTGAACTTCAATTTGACGCTGCTTTTGTTCCAGCGGTGGCTCGTCAAAAAGCACCAGATTCAACTGTTGCTGGTCGTGCCAATGTCTTTATCTTCCCTGATATTCAATCAGGAAATATTGGATATAAAATTGCTCAACGATTGGGTAATTTTGAAGCGATTGGGCCAATTTTGCAAGGTTTGAACGCACCTGTTTCTGACCTTTCTCGTGGAAGTAACGAAGAAGATGTCTATAAACTTGCAATTATCACAGCTGCCCAAGCTTTAAAATAAATAATGATATTCTGTCAGTAAATTTGTAAATGAATAATTACTGACAAGTCTGTCATTAATCCGCCATTTGAGGCGGATTTTTTTGTTGGTCTAAAAATGTTATAATTAAAGAATCAAAAAGGAAATGAGAAAAAATGAGAAAATCAAAAATTTTTGCTCTAGTAGGGTCGATTATTTTTTCAATTTTGGCACTTGTTGGGCTAATTAGTTTTTGGGCCATTATTTATATGCCAGAGAATTCAGAAATTATGACAGAACTTCAAGATTCAGGATTTGATAAGCAATTATTATCTACCGCGGCGATGATTGCAGCTCTGATTTTAATCGCTTTACTAGCTTTAAATTGGGTGGCTTTTGCAAGATTGACAAAAGAAAAAGGTTGGGGAATTTATTTCTTAGTTGTTGGTATCTTTTATTGTGTAGCATCCGTTTTTAACGGTGTTGGCTTAATTTTGACCTTACCAGTTGCCCTCTGTTTCATTCTTGCTTATGTCTATCGAAGACGAGAAGTCCTTGAAAATAAATAAAAAAAATTACTGACAGACTTTCTGTCAGTAATTTTTTATTAGACTTTACATGATGCCCCAATGATTAAAAGCATTGATGATTCCGTGGTTAGTATTTTCTGTAGAGATAAAATCGGCTAACTCTTTTAATTCAGGAACAGCATTTCCCATTGCCGTTCTGTGGTCAGCTGCTTTGAATAAATCTAAGTCATTACGACCATCACCAAAGGCAAAAGTTTGACCAGTGAAATTTAGCACCTCTTTGACATGATTAATTCCTGTCCCTTTATTAGTTGTGCTGTTTGTAACATCAATCGAACTTGGAGAGTTCATGAAAAAGTTAAGTTCAGGAACGCGTTCTTTATAATAATCAACTTGACTGAGTTGATTGGTCAAAACCAAAAGCATATTGACTTCCTGAGAGAGGTAACGTCTAGCATCTGCCTGAGGCATTGGCATATGAGTGTAAGCATAAGCGGTTTTAGCTAAGTCAGTTAATTCACTCACCCAATAACCTTGACTGTCATAAAAAGAAAGAGCTTCTGAGTGAGGACTTGCTGCCTCAAGTAATTTTTCAACACTACTTGTCGGAATTTCTTCTTTATATATTGTTTCACCATCTAAAACAATATACTGTCCGTTCATGGCAACCGCTCCACTAATACCAGTTAAACTCATGATTTCATCAAGTTCAAAATGTCCACGGCCAGTAGCAATGAAAGGTAAAACACCATTTTCGCGAATCCGATGAATTCCTTCAATAACTTCTTGGTCAAGTTTACTTTGACTGTTAAGCAACGTTCCGTCTAAATCGAAGAAGGCTAAAGCCTTATAATCATTGATATTTTCCATAATTTTATTGTATCAAATTTATGATATAATTGTAAGTGGAATTATCCATTCTTTTATAAAGAATTTAAATGACTGACAGAACTGTCAGTTTGTGTTAACTATAAAAATAAATAAATATAATTAATATTGTTTTACTGACAAACCTGTCAATATTATTAAAAATGAGTGAAAGTAAAAAAATGCCTGCAAAGAAAAAAACAACCAGAAGAAATACTAAAAAAGAACAACAGAAAAAGGCCGCAACACACAAAATGATTGCTTTTTTTGTTGGGCTTCTTTTAATCTTATTTGCGCTTGCTCGCCTAGGAATTGTCGGAGTCTTACTTTACAACATTGTCCGCTTATTTGTTGGTTCTCTTGCGATTGTTTTTCTTCTCTTGCTTGCTGGACTAATGATTATTTCCGTCTTTCGTAAGCAAGTTTTAAAAGAAAATAAAAGAATTATTCCAGCCATTATTTTAACTTTTATCGGCCTAATGTTTGTCTTTCAAATTCGACTTCATCAAGGATTTAATGAAACGTTTCATCTTATCTGGTCTGATTTAATGGCTGGCCGTGTCATTCATTTTGTCGGCTCAGGTGTCATTGGAGCATTAATCACCGAGCCTGCTAAAGCCTTGTTTTCAGTCATTGGTGTCTATATTATTGCTGCAGTACTTTGGTTAGTTGCTATTTATCTCATGATTCCAGGACTTTTCCCTAAAATGCGTGAAGATTTACATCAACGTTTAGCGAAATGGAAAGAAAAGCATGCCGAAAAAGCAGAAGCTAAAAAAGCAGCGAAAGCACTTGCTGAGCTAGAAGAAAAACAAGCCGTAGCAGAAAGAGAAGAGCTTCCAGAGGCAGCAGAAAATTCATTATTTACCTCAGCACCTACTGAAATTCCAATTAATATTCCGGAAGCGCCTTTTGAAGAAAATGAAAATGAAAGTCCAGTTTTAGCAGAAGTTCCTCTTGATGATGAACCTGTCAATTTTTCAAATACTAATAACTACAACGGTAACTATAAATTACCAACCATTGATTTACTGGCAGAAGTTCCTGTCAAAAATCAATCAGGCGAACGTGAGAATGTTCGTAAAAATATTGGTATTTTAGAAGAAACTTTCAAATCTTTTGGAATTGGTGCCAATGTTGAATCGGCAGTCGTCGGTCCATCAATTACAAAATATGAAATCAAATTAGCGACTGGAACAAAAGTTTCACGCGTTGTTAATTTATCAGATGATTTAGCATTAGCCTTAGCTGCCAAAGATATCCGAATTGAAGCACCAATTCCTGGGAAATCTTTAGTCGGCGTCGAAATTCCTAATGCCGAAGTTGCAATGGTTGGTTTCCGCGAAATGTGGGAGGCTGGCAAAACTAATCCAAGCAAATTGTTAGAAATTCCTCTTGGTAAATCATTAGATGGTGGAATTCGCACATTTGATTTAACAAGAATGCCTCACTTATTGGTTGCAGGATCAACTGGTTCAGGTAAATCAGTGGCGGTAAATGGTATTATTACTTCAATTTTGATGAAAGCTTTGCCTAGTCAAGTGAAGTTTCTGATGGTTGACCCTAAAATGGTCGAACTTTCTGTTTACAATGATATTCCTCATCTATTGATTCCAGTCGTAACAAATCCACGTAAAGCTTCACGTGCCCTTCAAAAAGTTGTTGACCAAATGGAAGAACGCTATGAACTCTTTAGTCGTTATGGCGTCCGTAACATTGCTGGATATAATGAAAAAGTACAAAGATATAATGCAGAATCAGATGAAAAAATGCTTGAACTTCCTCTGATTGTAGTCATTGTTGATGAATTAGCCGATTTAATGATGGTTGCCAGTAAAGAAGTGGAAGATGCAATTATTCGTTTGGGACAAAAAGCTCGAGCAGCAGGGATTCATATGATTCTTGCGACACAACGTCCATCTGTTGATGTCATTTCTGGACTAATTAAAGCAAATGTTCCTTCAAGAATTGCCTTTGCTGTTTCATCTGGAACAGATTCACGAACAATTTTAGATACTAATGGGGCTGAAAAATTACTAGGTCGTGGGGATATGCTCTTTAAACCTATTGATGAAAATCATCCGATTCGTTTGCAAGGGGCTTTCTTATCTGACGATGATGTCGAATCTGTTGTAACCTTTATTAAAGACCAATCAGAAGCTCAATATGACGAAAGCTTTGACCCGGGTGATGTAGATGAGAGCCAAGTTGGTACGGGAGCTTCAAATGCAGGTTCTGGTGACCCCTTATTTGAAGAAGCACGAAATATGGTTATTATGGCTCAAAAAGCTTCAACGGCTCAATTGCAACGAGCTTTAAAAGTTGGATTCAATCGCGCCTCTGACTTGATGAATGAGTTGGAAGCGCAGGGAATTGTTGGTCCTGCTAAAGGAACGACTCCTCGTAAAGTCCTTGTTAGTCCAGATGGAGAATTTATTGGAGGAGTAGAAGAGTGAGTGAGGAACTATATTATCGACACTATTTTCTACAAATCTATGAAATCTTACGAGAAGATGAGCAAAATAAAGAACTTTCAACCAAGGAAAAAAATGTTTTAGCTGATGCTTTGGTTTTAAATGAACGCAAAGAACCAGTTTTACAAATTTTAGGACAGCTTTATATGCGCTTAGAATTTTGGAATCGGCCTGCTGATGATGAGATTTTAAAAGGCGGCATGAAAGCCCCAGTCAGAACACTTTATGAAGAATTAAAGGCAGATAAAAATATCACTTCTTCACAAAAATTTATTCCAGGAGTTGAAGCGTATCGACCGATTACATGGAATGACGCCTTGTATGGAAATAAAATGACGGAAGATGATGGCTTTATCGGTGGGGGCTATGTCACTTTTGACTCTAATGAAAAATATAAATCAATGGAAGAGAGAATAGCCGTACCTGATAATGAAATTGTTAGAAATGCAAAATCAAGTTTTGCTAAACTCTTTCAAGTTGGTTGTTTAGGTTTTGCTTTGCTCATCCTGCTCCTTGTTCTCTTGGGGTTTGCTTTAAAAATGGTAACGAGGTAGTTAAAAATGACAGTATTTGATGAATTTAACGAAGTCAAAATAAAAGGACTCCCTCAAATTTTAGTAATTTTTGGTGAGTCAAGGGAACTAGTTGGAGAATTGAAAAATCAACTCTTAACAGAGGTTAATTTCGAGCCAACGGATTTGAGCCAGGCTTATTATGACTTAACTCCTAGTAATAGTGATTTAGCCCTTGAAGATTTGGAATCTCTCCCTTTTTTCTCAGATTCTCGGTTGGTAATCCTAGAAAACTTGGTTAATTTAACAACGGCTAAAAAAAGTGTTTTAGATGAAAAGCAGTTGAAGCGCTTTGAAAATTTTTTAGATGATCCGCCGGAAACTACGCAACTTGTTTTAATCCTTTATGGAAAATTGGACAGTCGTCTTAAAGTTGTTAAAAAATTAAAAGCTAAAGCAGCTTTGCTTGAAGCACAAGAATTAAAGAGTCAAGAATTAATTCAATATTTTAGTCGAATAAGCCCTTTACCAAAGGCAGTTTTGAGTTTAATTGCCGCTAAATCAAATGATAATTTTTCAGTAATGAAGCAAAATATTGACCTCGTTCAAACTTATGCACTAGGGCGAGAAGTGACACTTGATGATGTGGAAAAAGTCGTCCCAAAATCGCTACAAGATAATATTTTTGCCTTAACTGATTTAATTTTTAAAGGAAAAATTGATGAGGCGCGTGATTTAGTCCATGATTTGACCTTGCAAGGGGAAGATTTAATTAAAATATTAGCTATTTTGACAAATTCTTATCGTTTGTATTTACAAGTCAAACTTTTCCAAAACAAAGGTTGGCAAGAAAATCAACAAGTTGCCTTTTTAAAAATGCACCCTTATCCTGTAAAATTGGCCAATCAATTGGTTAGAAAATTAAATGTTAGATCCCTAAAAACCGGACTTTCTGATTTAATTAAACTTGATTTTGATATAAAAACAAGTGCAGCTGATAAATCCTATCTTTTTGATATCACTTTAATCAGGTTGACCTTGAAAAAAAACTGAAAATCTGTTATCATAAATAATGGACATTTTATAATGATGATGAAGAGGTAAAAATGCCGACATTTAAATTTACGCCTAAAGATATCTATGAAGCAGACTTCTCTACAAAGATGCGTGGTTACGATAAAGAAGAAGTCGATGAACTCCTTGATGACGTTATTGCTGATTATGAAACTTATCAGACTGAAAACTTGCGTCTTCAAGAGGAAAATGAGTTTTTGAAGAAAAAGATTGCTGAATTAGAAATGCAAGTTTCTAAACCAAATCAAGCAAATCTTGATGATACACAACGCTTTGACCCTAACCAAATTCTTCAAGCACGTTCAAGTAAACCAAAAGTGGAAATGCGTAATCCAAGTAATTTTGATTTACTCAAACGAATTAATCGTTTAGAACAAGCTGTATTTGGACCTAACGGCATTGCTAGTGAAAACAACTAAGAAAATATAAAATTGAAATGTTTTATGTTCTGCATTAGGTTTAGAAATGAGCCTATTTGCAAACTTCACAAGATGTGAAGGCAAAGATTTTGGTAAATGAACTTTATTGTTCTGCTTAATTTTTGATAAAAACAGTTTTCGGATAATCGCGCGATTTTTTTGTAAATCGTGAGGAAAGTCCATGCTCGCGCGTTGCTGAGATGCACGCAGTGATTGTGCTAGGTCAAACAATAAACCTAGGTAGGAGCGTCATGCCTAACGGCTGGCCAAAACGCTAAGTCTTTTGATATGCGTGAGTAGCCTGTAAAAGTGCCATAGAGACGAGTCTTAGAGGAAACTCTAAGAATGGAACGTGGTAAACCCCTCAAGCGAGCAACCCAAACTTATGGTCGGGGCACTTGACTAGCCAAAATGAAGGCGTGGTCGAGGCTGAAATTAAGAATTTTGGCAGACAGATGATTATCGAAGGGGAGATTCACGAATGTGAATTGAACTGGAACAAAACATGGCTTATAGAAAACTGTATGACACAGGCTGGGGCTTTTAGCCTCGGCTTTTTTTGATAAATAATGTTTAATTGAAATAGATAGAATTATCTCTGCTCATTTTATGCAGAGAATGGAAAGTTAAAAAATGCAAAAGAAATTCAAGTTATTAGCAACTTCTTCAAGTGGTTTAGAGAGTTTAGTTGCTCGCGAACTTCGTAATCTGGAAATTGAAAATGTTTCAATTGACGACCGTTCACGTGTCTTCTTTGAGGGAAATTTGGCAACAATTGCTAAGGCGAATCTTTGGTTAAGAACGGCTGACCGTGTAAAAATTGTAGTTGGGGAATTTAAAGCTAGAACATTTGATGAATTGTTTGAAAATGTTTATGCGCTTCCCTGGGCAGAGCTTATTCCTTTTGGAAGCCAATTTCCTGTCAGCAAAGCTAAAGCAGTGAAATCAACTTTACATAATGAGCCGTCAATTCAAAGTATCACTAAAAAAGCGATTGTCAAAAAATTACAGACGACTTATCATCGTCCTGAAGGTGTTCCAATTCCTGAAAATGGAGCTAAATTTTCAATTGAGATTGCTTTACACAAAGATATGGCAACTGTATTGATTGATACGACTGGCGATTCTTTATTTAAACGGGGCTATCGTTCAGAAAAAGGAGAAGCTCCTTTGAAAGAAAATATGGCAGCTTCGATTATTTTATTAACCAATTGGTTAGCAAATCCTCGTCGTGCTTTTGTTGATCCTACTTGTGGTTCTGGAACATTTACAATTGAAGCAGCAATGCTGGCTTTAAATATGGCACCAGGAATGAATCGTCCATTTGCTTTTACTGCATGGCCTTGGTTTGATGAAGAAATTTTGAAACAAGAAAAAGCTTTGGCCAAAAAACAAATTCGTACAGATTTAGAATTGGATATTCAAGGTTTTGACATTGATGGAAAAATGATTGAAATTGCAAAACATAATGCACTTGCGGCAGGCCTTTCAGATGTGATAAAATATAAGCAAATGCGACTTCAAGATTTTAGAACTGATAAGCTTGACGGTGTCTTAGTTTCTAACCCGCCTTATGGGGTGCGTTTGGAAGATGAAGAAGCTGTAGCAGCTCTTTATGGTGAAATGGGTAAAACTTTTGCGCCACTAGAAACTTGGAGTAAATACATTTTGACGAGTGATGTCGCTTTTGAAAAGCATTATGGGGCAAAAGCAACTAAAAAACGCAAACTATATAACGGAACACTTAGAACAGATTTGTATATGTATTTCGGAAAACGTATGAAATAAATTTTACTGACAGAACAAAAAGCTATTACTAAAACAAAAAAATTTTAGTGATGACGGCTGTCAGTAAAAATTCAGACGAGTTTGAGCAACTCTCGTTGTCTGATTCACCATTTTATTGGAATTGTGGGAATCTTATTCGGAGGAAAAATGTCAAACAAAAATAAAAAAAATAGAAACAAAAACAAAAATAATAACAATAATAAACCAAAAAATGAGCAACAAATTGGTGAAAAAACTTTGAAACTTCAAGATTTACAAGATTTTACCGTAGGGCAAATTGTTGAAGAATCAAAACGTGTTGATAAAGAAAATGAAGAAAATGAGTCTGTTTTAGATAAATATATTCGTCAGCATCGTGGAGAAATTGAAGAAGCTAAAAGTAAAAATTTGGATGAATTCATTCAGGCAGAACGTACAAATATAGAAGTTCCGGTTGAAGAAGAAAAAGAAGCTAAGTCAGAAAAACTTCAAGAAGTTTCCAAAGAGGAAATCGACGAGAATGATGAATTAGCAGCTTCAAAAATTGAAACTGAAAAAGTTACTGACAGTTCTGATTCTGATTTGTCAGCAGAAAATAAAGACTTAGAAGTTGCTGACAAGGAAAGCGAAGAAACTAAAAAATCAAAAAATGATTTAGTTTTAGATCCAGTTGTGATGGTCGACGCTCCTGTCAGTACTTTGCCAGAGCAAAAAGAAGCTCCACAAGTTGAAGAAGTCAAGAAAACTGAACCAACTGACGAAGAAGAAGCCGAAAGTCCACAAGATGAGAAGGTAGTTGCTGCACCAGTTATGATGTCAGCAAACGAAGTTCCAATGGACGAGCCAAGTGAACCAGAAATTTCTGAAACTGACGCTGACACTAAAACTGATTCAATAATTGACGAAAAATCAGAAGTTGAACCAAAAGTAACAGAAGAACCAGCAGAAGAAATTAAATCTGATTCAAAAGAAGATTCTACTGAAAATAATCAAGTCCTTGAATCGGGAGCTGAGGAAAAAGTGACAGAGTCACCAAAAGAGACAAAAAGTGATATTCCTGATAAAGTTATTACTGCTGAATCAGTTTCACCTCACTTACTAGCTGAAACAACATCCTTTAAAGCAGATAAAGTAGAAGAAAATGCGGCAAAAATTACTGACGAAAAGTCAAAAAATCGTAAAAAACCAATCATTATTGGTCTATGTGCAATTGTCTTAATTGCAGCTGGAGCGATTGGATTTGCCCAATATAATAGTCATCAAAAAGGGAAAACGGTTCAAACTTCTCAAAGCAGTCAGAGTGATTTAGATAAATATCAGAAACAATACGATGCTTTTTTCACTGACAAATCACATACTATTTTGAGAAATAGTCAATTTAGCAAGTTATCAGCTCTTGAAACTTTAGTTGATGCTCACAAAAATTCCATGGCATGGTCAAATGCAGTTTCTGATACAGAAAGCCTAAAAGACCAAATTAATGCGATTAAGAAAGTGAATGCTCTCTTTACTAGCGCAGCAATTACTGACGGAAAACTTGATTCATCAGCTAAAGTAGTGGCAAATGTAAAATTTCCAGAAACTCCTAAAACAACCAATGAAACCCTGAATAAATTACTGACACAAGCCATTGATTTAGCTAAGAGCCAAGTTGCTAAGGAAAGTTCAGCTAAAGCGTCTGCAAGTGCAGCAGAAGCCAAAGCGAATCAAGGAGCTACTAGCCAAAGTTCTACATCAAGTACAGCTAGTCAAAGCAATTCTACGACGACTCCTTCGTCAGCAGCTTCAGCAGGTTCAAGTACAAATGCCAGCACAAGTAGTAATACTAATGGTTTGAGTAGCAACGGAGTTAATTTAGAAGTATCAGCAGCACGTGTCCAACCTCAAGCTGGAGTCAACACGAATGATCCTGCTTTCACATGGGGAGCTGGAATTAAAGAAATGGTTCTGAATAAAGCCCGTGAACGCGGCTATATTACAGGAGATAATTATATTTTAGTTCCAACAGCGATTCATACAACCAATGGTTCCCAAGGTTTCCCAGCCGGAATTGTTAGTGGTTATTACAATCTTTATGCACCAGATGGTCGGTATTTAGTATCAATCAATGCTAAAACAGGTTTCTTTGTTGGTAATGGTTCTGGCCATGCTGACAACTTAGACTATGACGCTTAGAAAATAAAAACTAATCATCAAAATGATGATTAGTTTTTTACTTTTATCAATTAATCGATTAGAAAATTAATAAGTCATGGTCAGTATGAGTGAAGCTTTCACAACCATTTTCTGTTACGTAAAGACAGTCTTCAATACGCACACCTACTTTACCAGGAATATAAATTCCAGGTTCGTTAGAGAAACACATTCCTTCTTGAATTACGAGGTCATTTCCGGCAACAATAGATGGATATTCGTGAACGTCCATTCCGATACCATGTCCAAGGCGGTGATTGAAATATTCACCATATCCTGCTTTAGTAATTAAATCACGAGCAACAGCATCAACTTCATGTGCAGTTACACCAGGTTTAATGAAGTCCATGGCTGCTTGTTGAGCTTCCTTAACGATTTTATGTATCTCAGCATCAAAGTCATTAGGTTGACCAATAGCGATTGTACGTGTCGCATCAGAAGCATATCCGCCACTCATCACACCCAAGTCAAAGAGCAAAAGTTTATTTTCTTGAATTTCAACATTTTCAGGTGCACCATGTGGATTAGCAGCGCGAGCTCCTGATAAAACAAGCGTGTCAAATGACATCTGTGGAACACCCATACGTTTCATTTCATATTCAATTTTTGCAACGATATCAGATTCAGTCACACCATTACGTTCAGCAGCAGTGGCAAAACCAATTTCAAAACACTTGTCAGCAAAATCACCAGCAACTTTCATTTTTTCAATTTCATCTGCTGACTTAATCAAACGCATCCGTTCAATCAAAGGAGTCAAATTCACAAAATTAATATCACCAAATTGTGCTTTCAAGCCTTCAGTTTTAGCTAAAGGAATATCTGAAAATTCAACAGCAATTGATTTAACATCTGATTTTACATGATTTTTAACAACTTCCCAAGGGTTTTGAGAATCTTCATATCCGAAAATATCCAGACCACTTGTGTGTTCTTTAGCTTTTTCCACTTCCAAAGCAGGAGTAAATAACATCGGAGTTGAATCTCTAAAAATCATCAGCCCAGCAATTCGTTCATGGGGATCAATTGCTAGCCCTGTTAGATAATTTAGAGTTGTCGGATTAGTGATGAAAGTCATATCGACTTCCTTGTCATTCAGAAAAGCTGAAATACGTTCAATTTTGCTCAAAATGGTTCCTCCAATATTTATGAAAATGAGTTTCTTAAATTCTTATGAAAATAAAAAACACTATATCCCCTATTCTACGCTATTTTTATTAAAAAATCACGTAAAAAAACATAGCTGAAGGTTGAAAAGGTTTACAGTTAATGATATAATTTGTAAATGAAAATGGTTTTCATAAATACTATGAATAAAAAGAAAAGAAAGAGGATAGCCAATTATGGTAGAATCAACAACAACAATTTATGATGTGGCACGTGTCGCCGGAGTGTCAATGGCAACCGTTAGTCGTGTTGTAAATGGAAATGCAAATGTAAAGGAAAAGACGCGCCAGAAGGTCTTAGAAGCTATTGCTGAGCTTGACTATCGTCCTAATGCAGTTGCGCGTGGACTTGCAAGTAAACGTACAACAACAGTTGGTGTTATCTTGCCAACCATCACTTCAACTTACTTCGCAGCGATTACTCGCGGGGTTGATGATATCGCTTCCATGTATAAATACAACATGATTTTAGCTAATAGTGATAATGATGTTGAAAAAGAAGAAAAAGTTTTAGAAACTTTCTTATCAAAACAAGTTGACGGAATCGTCTATATGGGTTCATCTTTAGATGAAAAAATTAGAACTTCCCTCAAAAATTCAAGAACACCTGTCGTTTTAGTTGGAACAATCGATGGAGATAAAGAAATTCCATCTGTTAATATTGATTACCATTTGGCTGCTTATCAATCAACTAAAAAATTGATTGATAGCGGAAATAAAAAAATCGCTTATATCATGGGTTCATTGAAAGACGTTGAAAATACAGAACGCATGGTTGGTTATCAAGAAGCTTTGCTTGAAGCAAATATTGAATTTGATGAAAACCTCGTTTTTGAAGGTAATTATAGCTATGAACAAGGAAAAGCACTTGCTGAACGTTTACTTGAGCGAGGAGCAACTTCTGCAGTAGTATCACATGATACAGTAGCCGTTGGACTCTTGTCTGCAATGATGGATAAAGGAGTGAAAGTTCCTGAAGATTTCGAAATTATCTCAGGTGCAAATTCACCAATTACTCAATATACATATCCAACTTTAACTTCTGTTAACCAACCCCTTTACGATTTGGGAGCAGTAGCAATGCGTCTTTTGACAAAATTAATGCTTAAAGAAGATGTTGAACAAAATCAATTAGTTTTGGATCATGAAATCTTTTCTCGTCGTTCTACCAAATAAAAAATCAAGCCCTTTTGAGGGCTTTTTTTATTTAAAGTAAAAAGTATTTGACATTTGAGAGAAAAGTCGCAATAATAGAGAGATGATAAAAAGAATTTATTCAATAGATTAAATGAATAAATTGTTAAGGAGTTTGATATGCAAGAATTAGATTTAATTATTGTTGGAGCAGGTCCTGTTGGTCTATATGCGGCTTTTTACGCAGGAATGCGCGGTTTATCAGTTGCAATAATTGAATCAGCGCAAGTTCCAGGTGGTCAACCCCAAAATCTCTACCCTGAAAAATTAATCTACGATATTGCTGGCCTACCAGCAGTGACAGGGGCAGATTTGACAAAAAATCTTTTAGAACAACTAGCACAAATCTCTCATCGATTATTTCTTGGGGAGAGCGTTCAAAAAATTGAAAAAGAAGAGGGGATTTTTTCTGTAACGACTGATAAATCAACCAGAAGAGCCAAAGGCGTTTTGCTGACGACTGGTGCCGGCCTTTTGAAACCTCGAAAGTTAGGAATTGATAACGAAGAAACTTTAGCCAATGAAGGAAAAATATCTTACTTTATCACTTCTCTAAAAGAGTTTGAGGGAAAAAATGTTGCGGTTTTTGGTGGAGGAGATTCGGCTTTAGATTGGTCATTAATGCTTGAAAAAGTAGCTAAAAATGTTCATTTGGTTCATAGAAGAACTGCTTTTCGTGGTCATGAAATTACAGTTGACCGAGTGATGAATTCTAATGTTCAAGTTCATACGCCTTATACTTTTTCAAATTTGATTGAAAATGAATTAGAATTAAAAAAAGTAAAATCAGAAGAAAGCTTGAACTTTTCGATTGATAAAATTTTGGTTAATTATGGTTTTTTAACAAATCAAGTGACTTTAGCTGAAAACTTAGAAGTCAGTCGTAATGGTCGCGTTAAGGCCGATTCAATGATGCAATCCAATATTGATGGACTTTATGTCGCAGGAGACGCAAGTGATTATCCGGGAAAAATGCCCTTGATGTCCGTTGGTTTTGGTGAAGCAGTCCATGCGATTAATGCCATGACGAAAAAACTTGAATTTGACCACCCACTTAGAGGGGGACATTCTTCATCCATTTTTTAAAATAAAAAGCGTATTCTAAATAGGGGTACGTTTTTTTTATGAAATACGGTATAATAGAGAAAGAAAAATGACTTGAACTTAGCTTCATTAATAAAAATGAGCCAAGTTTTATGAGTGCTTTGTTTAAAAAGCAAAATAAAAGTAAATTGGGAATGTTTGATGATATTAAATTTGATTATTTTAGTAGCCTTGGTTTGGGCTTTCATGGTTGGTTACTCACGAGGCTTGATTTTACAAGTCATCTACAGTTTTGGTACGATTATTGCGGCCTTCATTGCAGCCAGTAATTATAAAGAGTTAGCACAAAAATTGAGTATTTGGGTTCCTTTTTCAAATGCCACAGAAAACTCACATCTCTTACTTTTTAGTGATAAACTTCTTTTTCAACTTGATGATGCTTTTTATGCGAGCATTTCGTTTTTAGCAATTTTTATTGTCGTTTATGCTATTATCCGTCTTATCGGTTTATTTTTACATTTTGCACTTAGTCCTCTGGGAAGAAATGGAAAAATCATTGCTGGAATTTTAGGATTTGCGGCGACTTATTTTGGTTTACAAATGGTCTTGATGGTCTTGAGTTTGGTTCCTATTGCAGCGGTTCAAAGTCAACTTGATGCTAGTATTCTAGCTCGTTTTATGGTTTTACATACACCGATTTCATCAGGAATCTTGCAAAACCTTTTTATTGAAAATATTGTCCACATTAATCCTCTAGGATAGTACTAGGGGAGAGATTTAAAGATACAACTTGAAATTTAAATAGAATGAATAAAAAAATTCTCCAAATATTGGAATATGATAAAGTCAAAGAACAGTTCATGAATGCTTTGACGACAGCGCAGGGTCAACAAGAATTAAAAGATTTAAAACCTTTGACAGATAAGGAAAAAATTCAGCTCCTTTTTGATGAAGTTGCTGATTTTCGCTTATTGACCCAAGAAAACGGCCTATTAAATTTAGGAAAAACAAATGATTTAACAGAAATACTCAGACGTCTAGAGCTTGAAGCCAGTCTTTCAGGCAAGGAATTCGTTGAAATAAAAAAAGTGATTCAATTAGGAATTAATATTCAACGCTTTTTTGATGAAGCTGAAAATGTTGAAACACCTTCACTAGCTATTACTTTGGAAAAATTGGTTGATTTATCAGCATTAGTCAAAAAATTAGAAATTTTTGATAATGCGGGAAGTCTTTATGATAATGCCAGTCTCGAATTGATGCATATCCGTGCTTCAATCAAGAGTCATCAATCAGAAATTCGGAAAATCATGCAGGAAATGCTGACCAAAAATCTCTCATCTTTGAGTGAAAATGTCATCACTATCCGAAATGACCGACAAGTGCTTCCTGTAAAAGCAGAAAACAAAAATAAAATTGCTGGTGTAGTTCATGATATGTCTGCTTCAGGTCAAACGCTTTATATTGAACCAAATGCGGTTGTTTCATTAAATAATAAACTTAATCAAAAGAGAATTGAAGAACGCCAAGAAATCACAAGAATTTATCGTGAGCTTGCTAGTCAATTAAAACCTTATAGCTTTGATATAAGGCAAAATGCTTGGTTGATTGGTCATATTGATTTTGTTCGTGCCAAGTATCTTTATTTAGCAGCGAATAAAGCGACACTTCCAGAATTAACAACCGATAAAGATATTACCCTTTTTGCAGCTCGCCATCCTTTGATTGAAGCAAAAATAGTTGTGGCAAATGATATTAAATTTGATGCAGGGCTCAATACGATTGTTATTACCGGTCCAAATACGGGTGGGAAGACCATTACTTTGAAAACAGTTGGTTTGTTGACAATATTGGCTCAATCAGGTCTGCCAATTTTAGCAGCTGATGGCAGTCGAATTCATCTTTTTGATGATATTTTTGCCGATATCGGTGATGAGCAATCCATTGAGCAAAGTTTATCAACTTTCTCAAGTCATATGACTAATATTGTTCATATTTTAGCTCAAGCAGATGAAAATAGTTTGGTCTTGTTTGATGAACTTGGGGCAGGAACTGATCCAAAAGAAGGAGCGGCTCTTGCAATTGCTATACTGGAAAATTTACGTGAACGAAATGTGAAAACCATGGCAAGTACTCATTATCCTGAGTTAAAAGCTTATGGGGTCGAAACGCAACGAGTAATCAATGCAAGTATGGAATTTAACATTGATAAAATGCAACCCACTTATCATTTGCAACTGGGAGTGCCTGGGCGTTCAAATGCCTTGGAGATTTCTAGAAGATTAGGTCTGCCAGAAACTATTATTTCAGTAGCCAGTCAACAAATTTCTGACAGTGAGCATGATGTCAATCAGATGATTGAAAAGTTGGAAGAAAAAACGCGTGAAGTGATTGAAAGTTCAAGAAATATTAAAAAAATTGAACGAGAAAATCAAGGTTTGCATAAAGATTTGACAAAAGTCTATAATCAAATTAATCGTGAGCGCGAGTTTGAATTAGAAAAAGCACAAAAAGAAGCTCAAGAAGTAGTTAAAAAAGCGAGTCTTGAAGCGCAAGAAATTTTGAAGAATCTCAATGATAAAGCAGCGTTGAAACCACATGAAATTATTGCTGCTAGAAAAGAACTTGAAGGTTTGGCTCCAACCATTGATTTTTCTAAAAATAAGGTTTTGAAAAAAGCGAAAGCACAAAGAGGACTTAAGCAAGGGGCTGAAGTTAATGTCACTTCTTATGGTCAGCGTGGTAAATTGATTCGTTTAGAAAAAGATGGACGTTGGACAGTTCAAATGGGTTCAATCACGACTCGTTTAAATGAAGATGAATTTGAAGTGATTGAAAGTCCAGAACAAATTCAAGCCAAAACTAAAAATGTCAGCAAGAAGGTGACTTCTAAAGTCAAAGCTCAACTTGATTTACGCGGGATGCGTTATGAAGAAGCAGAACTGGAATTGGATAATTATATTGACCAAGCTCTACTTGCAAATTTGATTCAAATTACGATTGTTCATGGGATTGGAACGGGTGTTATTAGAGAAATGGTACAGAAAAAACTTCAAAAACACCGTCATATTAAATCTTATGAATATGCACCAATTAATGCTGGTGGCTCTGGAGCAACGATTGCTATTTTGAAGTAAAATAATAAATTTCTCAAAATCTATTTTCTTGAAATTTTAAGTGAATTACACTAGAATAGTCTTACTGAAGAAAATTATTTCAATGAAGGAGATAAAATGGAATATAATATTACTGATGCAACGTTTGATGAAGAAACAAAAGAAGGGCTTGTTTTAATTGACTTTTGGGCAACTTGGTGTGGTCCATGTCGCATGCAAGCGCCAATTTTGGAACAACTTTCAGAAGAACTTGACGAATCAGAACTTAAGATTTGCAAAATGGATGTTGATGAAAACCCAGCAACAGCTCAAGGATTTGGCATTATGTCTATCCCAACATTGATGTTCAAAAAAGATGGTGAAGAAGTAAAACGCATTGTTGGTGTTCAAACAAAAGCACAACTTAAAGCCGTTATTGCTGAATTATCATAATAAAAATTACTGACAGAACTTTTTTCTTCTTGAAATAAAGTCTGTCAGTATTTTTTTATATTCAATTCTAGTGAAAAGTTCTGTCAGTAAAAGAGAGTGAAAGCATGGCACATACTGACAAGTCTGTCAGTAAAATGAGCGTGACAAAAGGCTTTTAAAATGATATGATTGAGAAAGAAAAATTTCAAAGAAAATAGGGATTTGGAAGGTCAAAAAGACTTTTCAAATTTTGAGGAGTTTAATATGTCAAAGAAAAAAGATACTGAACTTGAAATTATTGATACAGCTGACGGAGCTGTCATTAAAAGTGGAAAAAAAACAATCGCCGAAATTAAAGAAAAATCAGGAAATTTTGTCATTGTTTTTTCAGGTAAAGAAATTGCTACAGTGACTTCTTTTGAAGCAGCTCTTGAGGAAGCAATTATGGCCTATAATCTTTCGATTTAAAGATTTATTTGTGATTGATTTGAAATTTCTAAGTTATAACTTGAAATTAATAAGATAATTTGTTAAAATATTTCTTGTCGTCATAAAGCAATCTTGGGGTATAGCCAAGCGGTAAGGCAAGGGACTTTGACTCCCTCATGCGTTGGTTCGAATCCAGCTACCCCAGTAAAAAAACGTAAAAGGAAACGCTGTTTCCTTTTTTCTTTTTGCGAAAATATGCTAGAATAGGGGAAAGCATTTATGAAAATGTAAGGAGAAGTTTATGAGAAAAACAAAAATTGTTGTTCCAATCATGCTGACAGAGTTAGCAGAGCTTGAGAAAGTTTCTGTCAGTGATTATCGAACAGCAGATATTGTTGAATGGCGTGCCGATTTTTTGTCAGCAGATGAAATTTTAGAGATGGCTCCTAAATTCTTTGAAAAATTTAAAGAAAGTAAGATTTTATTTACTTTAAGAACAGTCAGAGAAGGCGGAAATATTCAAGTTTCTGAAAAAAAATATTTACAGATTTTACAAGAAATTTTGACTTACAATCCCGCATATATCGATGTCGAATTCTTTACGCATGGCCCTTCATTTGCCGCTTTGAAAGATTTTCGGGATAAAATGGTGCTTTCTTATCATAATTTTGATGAAGTTCCGTCCGATTTAACCAATCGGTTGATTAAAATGCACGAAGAAGGAACTGCCTTTGTTAAAGTTGCTGTGATGCCAGAACGTGAATGTGATGTTCTTGATTTATTACAAATCACTCGTGATATGACTTTAGAATACGGTGATCATTTTATCAGCATGGCAATGGGTGACTTAGGACGACTTTCAAGAATATCTGGCTATTTGACTGGTTCTTGTTGGACTTTTGCAAGTTTAGAAAATTCCAGTGCGCCTGGACAAATTTCTCTAAAAGAAACAGAGTATATTTTGGATATCTTAGAAAAATAGAAAATGATAGGGTCAGAGATATTGTTCGGTTATGACAGATAATTTTTTACTTTTATTAGGACAAGTAGAATGGACCAAAAGCTTTATAAGTGAAAATGTTATAATAGATAATGAAAAAGGACGCTTTGTTCATTAGAAATTAAAAATAGGATTAATTTACTGACAGCTATTCTGTCAGTAAAAAAGGAGAAAAAAGTGGTTATTAGCCGTTATTCACGTCCAGAAATGGCAGAGATTTGGTCAGAAGAAAACAAGTATAAAGCATGGCTTGAAGTCGAAATTCTTGCAGATGAAGCTTGGGCAGAGCTTGGGGAAATCCCAGCAGCAGATGTGAAAAAAATTCGCGAAAATGCAACTTTTAATGTTGAACGCATTCTTGAAATTGAAAAAGAAACACGTCATGATGTGGTAGCTTTCACACGTTCTGTTAGTGAATCATTGGGTGAAGAACGCAAATGGGTTCATTATGGTCTGACATCAACAGATGTCGTTGATACAGCTTATGGTTATCTTTATAAACAAGCCAATGATATTTTGCGCAATGACCTAAAAAACTTCGCGGAAATTGTTAAAAATAAAGCTTTAGAGCATAAATACACAGTAATGATGGGTCGAACTCACGGCGTTCACGCTGAACCAACAACTTTTGGCTTGAAATTAGCCACTTGGTACAGCGAAATGAAACGGAACATTGAACGTTTTGAACATGCTGCGAAAGCTGTTGAAGCTGGGAAAATTTCTGGTGCTGTTGGAACTTTTGCTAATATTCCTCCATTTGTAGAAGCCTATGTTTGTGAAAAATTAGGGACTCGTCCGCAAGAGATTTCAACACAAGTCTTACCACGTGATTTACATGCAGAATACTTCCAAACGTTGGCGCTCATTGCGACATCAATTGAACGCATGGCCACAGAAATCCGTGGATTACAAAAATCTGAACAACGTGAAGTTGAAGAATTCTTTGCTAAAGGTCAAAAAGGCTCGTCAGCAATGCCACACAAACGTAACCCAATTGGTTCTGAAAATATGACAGGTTTAGCCCGCGTCATTCGTGGACATGCAATTACAGCTCTTGAAGATGTTAGTCTTTGGCATGAACGTGACATTTCACACAGTTCTGCTGAACGTATCATTGCACCTGATACAACAGAATTATTGGATTATATGTTGAATCGTTTTGGAAATATCGTTAAAAATTTGACTGTTTTCCCAGAAAATATGAAACGAAATATGGATGCGACTTTTGGCTTGATTTACAGCCAACATGTCATGTTAATGTTGATTGAAAAGGGAATGACGCGTGAAGCAGCTTACGATTTAGTTCAGCCTTTGACTGCAAAATCTTGGGATGAACAAGTGATGTTTAGACCATTGCTTGAAGAAAATGAACAAATTCGTCAGTATTTGAATGATGAAGATATTGAAAAAGCTTTTGATTACAATTATCATTTAACAAGAGTCGATGAAATTTTTGACCGTGTCTTTGATTAATAAGAAAGCCTACTAAAAAGTAGGTTTTTTTGTTATTAAAACGAAATATAAAAAGGATTGACAAATTTAATGAAAACGGATACAATTATAAATGTAAATATGAGAACGTTCCCACATGTGAAAGGAGGAAGTAATGACAACAATCAAACAAGTTGCACTTGAAGCAGGAGTTTCAAAGTCCACTGTTTCCCGTTTTATTGCTCAGAATGGTTATGTAAGTGATGATGCCAGAGAAAAAATTGAACGAGCAATTAAAAAACTAAATTTCAGACCCAATCTTTCTGCCCAATCTTTAAAAACGAAAAAGAATCAGCTTGTTGGACTATTATTGCCAGATATCTCCAATCCTTTTTTCCCAATGCTAGCCAAAGGAGCAGAGGAATTTTTAAAAGAAAAAGGTTATCGTGTGATGCTCGGAAATATTGGTGAAAAGAATCAATCTGAGCAAGATTATTTGAAAGTTTTGATTCAAAGTAATGCAGCAGGTATCATTTCAACCCATGATTTTAAAGAAGACTTTCCTGATTTTGATATTCCAACTGTAATTGTGGACCGAGTAGGTCATAAAAGTAACTATGGTGTTTTTTCGGACAATGAGTCAGGTGGACGATTAGCAGCAAAAGTGATTGTAACAGCAGGAGCAAAAAAAGTTGCTGTAGTCAGCGGTCCTTTGAATGCCACAAATATCAATAATCGTTTTAAAGCAAGTATTGCTTATTTAAAAGAAAAACAAGTTGATTTTAAAGCTTTTTACAGTCAAAGTTATGATTTTGAAGAAATTCAGAAAGAGGCGAGAGAAGTGCTTGCCAATGAAGAAAACTTTGATAGTATCATTGCACCATCGGATATTCATGCCATGGCTTATATCCACGAAATTCATCGGTTAAATAAGAAAATTCCTGAGGATATTCAAATTATTGGTTATGACGATATTCAAATGAGCCAATTCATTTATCCAGCACTCTCAACCATTCATCAATCTGCTTATCAGATGGGGCTTGAAGCTGCTCAACTTATTTATAAAATCGCGACTGACCAAGTAATTGAGAAGTCTAAAATTGAACTCCCTGTTCATTATGTAGCGCGTGAAACAATTCGACAAAAGAGAAAAGAATGAGGAAAAATTAATGACAAAAGTAAGTGTTATAGGAAGCATTTCAATGGATTTAGTCACAAGGACTAACCGAGTGCCAAATGCTGGAGAAACAGTATTTGGTGAAGATTTCGCTATGGTTCCCGGTGGAAAAGGAGCGAACCAAGCCGTTGCTTTTGCCAGACTTTCTCCCAATGAAGTAAGTATGATTGGAGCAGTAGGCAAGGATGCTTTTGGTGAGAGTATTTTGCAAAACTTCAAAGAAAATGCAGTTCTTTTTGAAAATGTGGGAACGGTACCACAAACAACAGGAATTGCTCAAATTACTCTCTATGATGACGATAATCGTATTATTATTATTCCAGGTGCTAATAATGAAGTTCTACCAAGTTATCTAGCAGACCTTTGGGAGAAAATTAAAGAAAGCCAACTTGTTATTCTACAAAATGAAATTCCACATGAAACAAATCTAGCGATTGCTAAATTCTGTAAAGAAAATGCGATAAAAGTTCTTTATAATCCAGCTCCAGCAAGAAAAACAGATTTGGAAATGATTGATTTTGTTGATTATATCACACCGAATGAACACGAATGTAAGGAACTTTTTCCAAATTTAGCACTTGAAGAAATTCTCAAAAAATATTCAAATCGTCTGATTGTCACCTTAGGAAGTGAAGGAGTCATTTTCCACGATGGAGAGACTCTT
>OIZF01000288.1_pt1 | contig 35513 bp, 21 predicted proteins | sample 1588471 | NCBI WGS metagenome assembly OIZF01 (sample SAMN03283279) | human gut metagenome | biome: human-associated habitat; material: feces | host: Homo sapiens | place: Peru | collected 2012
CAATGCTCACAAAATCCGTAAAATCCGTCATCTCCGTGGTGCTAAAGCACGTTGCGTGAGTGAAAGAATCCGTGCAATCGGTGCGATCCGTGTGCTTTAATATCGGAATGGTTTTACCGGACTGCAATATTTGGCAAAGCAAGGTAAAAAACAAACTTCGGCGGACGATGCTCAACAAGCATATCGTCCGCCGAAGTTTTATAAGCAGCTATGCGAAGCCGGTGATCAAAAATAGTTGATACACCAGTGTGTTAGCCAATAGTAATCAGTGTGGTACCCTCCATCACGCTGTCGCCAGCGCTAACGCAGATGCCGGTCACAGTACCGTCGGCCTCGGCTGTAATGTTGTTTTCCATTTTCATAGCCTCGAGCACGAGTACAGTCTCGCCCTTCTTCACGCCCTGACCTTCCTTCACCAATATTTTGGTTACAACGCCAGGCAGCGGAGCCTTGACGGGAGCACCAGCGCCAGGACCGCTCTTGGCGGCGGCAGGAGCAGCTGGTTCGGCAGCCGGTGCAGCAGCGGGTGCGGCAGGAGCGGCAGCAGCCTCGGTGCTTACAGTGGGCAGAGCCTCCTCAACGAGAGACGAGCCTTGCATTTCAACCTCGAAAGGAATGCCGTTCACTTCGACTTTAGCTTTCGAGCCTACGATGCTGTCGATAGTCACATCGAACTGAGCACCGTTGATGGTATATTTGTATTGTTTCATTGCTAAATATTGCGCTATGTTTAGATTTGAGTCATCAGTTCGGCTGGGTTATTCCAGTTTGTGCGATGATTTTTTACAGTGATAATACCCGGTTCGTCGTCGTGTACAATCTCCACTTCGTGCTCAATGAGTGCGAGCGAGATGGCAGCGGCGTAAGCCGGCATTTCGGCCTCGGTGGGTTTGGTGTGGTAGCCATCAACCAAAAAGTCGGCTATGGTGCCTTGCTTCTCGTCCAGGCGGATAGTGATGGTCTGCTCACCTAATTTATATTGAAAAGTCTTCATTGCAATTTAATTTGCCAATGGGTTAATGTGCCGATGCGTACCGTTGGTGCAATTTGGGGTTAACGGGTTAACGGGTTGACTGGTTAACAGGTAAGCAGCTTATATAACTTGGCAAACTTACCTGTCACCCTGTTAACTTGTCAACTTGTCACCCTGTTTGCTAATTCCGCCAACGCGTGACATTAGCATATTATTATAATGGAATATTGCCGTGCTTCTTGGCCGGGCGAGTTTCGCGTTTGTTTTCAAGCTGTGCGAGTGCGCGGCAGATGCGGAAACGTGTGTTACGCGGTTCGATCACATCGTCCACGTAGCCATATTCGGCAGCCTTGTACGGGTTGGTAAAGAGGTCGTTGTACTCCTTCTCCTTCTCGGCAAGGAAAGCCTTGGGGTCGTCTTTCGTCTTAGCCTCTTTGCCATCGAGAATAGCCACGGCACCCGAAGCACCCATTACGGCAATCTCGGCCGAAGGCCAAGCATAGTTCAAGTCGGCCTTAAGCTGCTTACAGCCCATCACAATGTGTGAACCACCATAGCTCTTGCGCAGCGTCACAGTCACCTTGGGCACAGTAGCTTCGCCATAAGCGTAGAGCAGTTTGGCACCATGGTCAATCACCGCGTTGTACTCCTGGCCCGTACCCGGCAAGAAGCCCGGCACGTCAACCAACGACACGATAGGAATGTTGAAGCAGTCGCAGAAACGTACAAAGCGGGCAGCTTTGCGCGATGCGTTGCAGTCGAGCACACCGGCATAAACGCTGGGCTGGTTAGCCACCACACCCACGCTCTGACCATTGAAACGGGCAAAACCGATAATGATGTTGCGTGCAAAGTTGCGGTGCACCTCCATAAATTCGCCATTGTCCACCACAGCACCAATAACCTTGTACATGTCGTAAGCCATGTTGGGGTTGTCGGGTATGATTTCGTTCAGCAAGTCCTCTTTGCGGTCGATGGGGTCGGTGCATTCAATGCGTGGTGCACGCTCCATGTTGTTTTGCGGAATGAATGAGAGCAATTTGCGGATAATGCCGGCAAACTCCTCCTCAGTCTTGGCAGTAAAGTGGCACACACCACTCTTGGTAGAGTGAACGGCGGCACCGCCAAGGTCCTCCTGGGTCACGTCCTCGCCAGTTACCGTCTTAACCACCTTGGGGCCGGTCAAGAACATGTAGCTGATGCCTTCGAGCATAACCACAAAGTCGGTCAGTGCAGGTGAGTAAACGGCACCACCGGCGCATGGGCCGCAGATACCCGAAATTTGGGGTACTACACCCGAAGCTTCGATGTTGCGTTGGAATATCTCGCCAAAGCCGGCCAGGGCGTTGATACCTTCCTGAATGCGGGCGCCACCCGAGTCGTTCAAACCGATGCAGGGTGCCCCCATCTTCATACTCTGGTCCATCACCTTGCATATTTTCTGAGCCATGGTTTCAGACAGAGAACCACCGTTAACGGTGAAATCCTGTGCAAACACATATACCAAGCGGCCATTGATGGTACCGCTGCCGGCTACCACACCGTCGCCCAAAAATTGTTTCTTCTCCATGCCGAAGTTGTGGCAACGGTGGAGCTTGAACATATCCATTTCTTCGAAAGAACCCTTGTCGAGCAAGAGTTCGATGCGTTCGCGAGCCGTGGCCTTGCCTTTGGCATGTTGTTTTTCAATAGCCTTCTCGCCGCCACCGAGGCGGGCCTTTTGGCGAAGCTCAACGAGCTGTTTAATCTTTTTCAGTTGTTCACTCATAATGTTTGATGTGTGAAGGTGCAGGCGGTGCCTGCACATGATATTTTGCGCGTTGGCCGAATGTTAGTCCACTGAAGTTTCGGATTTAATAAGAGCGGACTAAATCCGAAACTTGAGTTAACCCATATTCTGCCAACGGGTCCTATTTTGGGTGCAAAGATACGGAAAACCTCGCACACTTATGCCAAAAGTGTGCGGCTATTTTGCTAAATATGGTTTGCCCTTGCATCAAAATTTGCAGCAGTCTGCCAAGTGTTGTGGTGCGCCACGGGTGTTTGAGTGGCAGCAGCGCCTTGCCGTGTGGTGCACGAACACGCATTTTATTTTGTGCATTTCAGCTCGCGCGTGTACACGCATTTTATATTTTGTAAAACTGTCTGCACTCTGCACTTTTGGCTATAATTATATTGATAATCAGCTTAATACGTAGTGTAGACAACTCCTAAAATAATCTGCACTGCCATCTGCACTACCTGCACGCATGAGGCCGCCCGTTCTGTTACGACAGACCGTAAAATCTGTCACGGCAGACAGAAAAACGCGTCGGATAAACTCAAAATCCGCTCCCCCTATACCGAAAAACGCCATTGGCACATGCCATCAGGCCATGAGTGCAGACAATGTGTTGCGCCCGTGCAGACAAGTGTTGCGCCCGTGCAGAGGAAAAAACAAATATAGCTGTTTGGTGAAACGTATACGTGCTAATGGTTTCAAGCACCAAACGCTACCTCTAATGGGGGCGACGCGTTTCGCGTCGGGATCAAAGCAAGGGCTTACAGACAGGTGTGATTTAGTGCTATCAGTGCCTTTATTTGGTGTATGGACAGGGCATTTTTCCGACGCGAGACGCGTCGCCCCCATTAGTGGTAGCGTTTGGTGTTCAAGTCCGTCGTATGTTCACGTTTCACCAAACGGCAATAAAAACAAAAGTAGTGCAGACAGTTGTGAACGCTATCTACACTACTTTTTACTTTGATTATCAACGCTATTACACCCAAAAGTGCAGAGTGCAGACAAAATGCTGCAAAAGTCTGTATGGGGAGTGCACAAGCGGTTTTCAGGTCAGTGTGTGCACACTCATTTCAGAACCTTGACCACCTTGCCTTGTTGCGTGCGTATAATGTTCATTTATGTTCTAACATAATGCCTCGTTTTATTTGGCTGCAATATACTGAATTTCAATTGTATTATGCAAGCGTTTAGGAATAATTCTTGCTTTTCGCCCGCGGAAATAGGAATTATTCCGTCAAAACATGGTGTTAGAGTAGGAATTATTCCGTTAAGTTACATTGCAAAAAGCGGAATTATTCCGTTTGGTTATTTCGAATGAGCAATATAAGAATTAAAGTCCCCCCTCTCCCTTTTTTCTGGGCGTGGGAAACTTAGTTTGTATCTATAAAAGCGACTCTTTTCACCGAAGAGGCAAGTTCGTGGTCTCTTGGCAATAGCCATTCTTTCTTTGTATTAACATGATTTAATACCCCCCCCCCGCAAAACTTAATATCTCTTTTGTAAATTTGCAGCGGTTATTATGCGTAATAGGGCGTTATATACGTTTATTTCGCATTGTCAGGCTATGATGAAATTTTTAACACAACACGATTATATTATGAAACGGCTATTAACACTTTTCACGTTGCTGCTGCCCTTTATAGCAGGGGTGGTCAGTATGCAGGCCCAAACTCCGGACGCGACAGCTATCAGTTCGAGTGAGGTGCCCGATGGTTATTATTTTATTGCGAGTTCGGAGGCTACGGCTCACAACATCACCAGCCCTTATATTGCTGCCAATGGCGGTAACATGAAGCTTGTGGCTCGCACAAATGTAACAACCGATTTGGCCACCAGCAAGGTGGGACTATGGTACATACATAAGACTGGTACCGAAAACAATAAGGCACGTTATAGCATACGCAGTGTTGAGAATAACTTGTATTGGGCCGCAAATCCAAATTGTCCGTTGGGTGGCACAGCAGGTGTATATGCTATATTGCAAACAACTGCTGACGGCCAGACTTACAACTTTAGTGGCGTTGGAGGCGGTATTAACGATCCTTCTTATGTCAATGCTAATTCAGCTACAAGTTTTGGACGCAATAGCAATGGAACCTACAACAAATGGAAACTGATACCCGCAGGAGTAAGCGATGTGACACTGCATTATACTGCTGGCAGTCACAGCTTTGATGTGACAACGGCTGGGGCTATTGGTAAGAGCCTCGCAGTGCCTACTTACGAATACTACAAGGATTTCAATCCGACATCGATTGATGTGGTAGAGGGCACGACAACCTACAATGTTACTTGTGCACTCAATTTCCCGTTTGAGAATGGCAAGTTCTACAAATTGAGATTGCGTGAGTTTGACACGACTTCAGATGGTGCTGCAAAGCCTGTATCTATGCGCAACCTTGTTTGGGATGGCGTTTCGGCTAATATAAACACGCGTTTGGCCGAGACAAACGATATAACTGATTTGTGGCGCTTTGAGCTGGTAAACGGTACACGCAATCAAGTGCGTTTGTATAGCAATACCAACGGGGCACAGCGCGCGGTGAAAACTAATGGTGAAAATACTGACAATAGGGTAATATTGGCAGGCGTTGGCGAAACTGGTACAAATTATATATTCCAGTCTATCCAAACTGGAGGTAATAATAGTGGTAAGTATACCAATGGTTTCAGACTGACAAGCCTTAATGGCGATCAGATAAACTTAAACGATACACAAGGCTATCTTGGTTTTTGGAATGATGGCGGCAGCAAGACAGATGCTGGCTCAACATTCACGATATTTGAAGTAGGGACTCAACCCTCTGTTGTCACTACCATCTCGGGTACTGATGAGAATGGCGTAACTGGTACTTTGACAAATTTGAACGGCTATTATTGCTTGGAGGGCGGTATGAAGGAAAATTGCATCTACATACCTCAAATTACCTTAGTAACAACGACAGGTCTAAGCTTTGCAGATGGCACGTTGAAGTTTAATTATCAGAACAACTTCCAATTCCCAGTATCTACTGCCTCTGACAAAAAGTACGTTTACGTTCGCACACGTAGAGAAGGCGTCCAGCAAACGAATTGCTACTTAAAAGCTGAGGCTAACGGCATCAAGTCACGCGACAATGTGGTGACAAGAACCGATTTGCAGTCAATGCGTAGTTATTTAGAGAATGATGCCAACCAATGGGCTTTCGTTAAGAAGGATGGCACATTCAATCAGTTCTACATTTACAACAAGTCAACCGGCGACAAGGTGTTGTATCTGTCTGCTGCGAATAGTGGCACCAAACTGACAATGGGCGATAAGAATGCCACAACGGGCTTTACAAGTTTTTATATTGCACCGCAACCTTCGTCGTTTACTGAGATAACCGGTGGATTTACAATACAGCCCGATAACAGTAACAAGAATGCAGTGGGCGACCACAGTGACGGCGTATTGTCATATTGGGTGCGAGGTGGCAATCTACCGGCTCTTGAGGACAATGGCTCAATATATCGCGTAGTTGACCTCCTTGCTGATTGCAAGACTTGCGCTACCACATCAGAGTCAAGCACTAATGTGGGTACATTGACTACTGCGGCTAAAGAAACACTGAATGGACAGGAAAGCACTACCGCATTCTTTGCCAAGCTTGACGAGTTGGCTGCGCAGAGCACTTCATTCAAAGTGCCAAATACGGATAAGCTTTATCGCATCTATTTTAATCGCGGCAATTTTTCGTCAGCACCCACCAATGCCTGTGCCGACAAAAATGGCACAGTACAGAATGGTGAGGGTAATACGCCCGATGAGCGATTGGTGAAGTTGGTAGCTGAAACAGTTCAAACGCCTTCGGCCCTGGTGCGTTTTGCCAAAAGTGGCGAGGGGTACACTATTCAAGATGTGAATTCGGGACAGTACTATGGCTTTAGCTACAATGGTAGCGACAAACTGTACACGGTGCCTGTCACAAACCAAAGCGGCCGGGGCTTGTACACTATACACAATATGTTTAATGGCAATCCGGGCAATGTGGCTTTGCAAGAACATCAGTGTGCAGACGCCACTAAGCAATATCTGTGGTCGTGCGGTAGCGATGCTGATGAGGTAGTTAATCACCATCCTTATGTGAAGTTCCATAGTGCCTATCACGATAATGCTACTACGGGCGATGCCAGCACGGTTGAGGCTGGCTGTGTGCTGACTATCAAGCAGGTAGACACCTATCCGCTCACAGTGAGCGCAGCGCAGTATGCCTCTATGTGTTTGCCATTCAGTGTAACCCTGCCCGATGGTCTGACTGCCTATAAGGTGACGGGTGTTAACCGCAGTGGTAATAATGAAATGACACTTGTGGCGCTTGGCTCGTCAATTGCGGCTAACGAACCCGTGATACTTGCTGGCACAGCTGGCAATTACACGCTGACCATCAATGCTGCCGAGAGTGGCACGCTTAATACTGACAACATTTTGACAGGTACCTCTGTACCACGCCAGGGTATTGACGACACGTACTACGCTTTGGCCTACAAAGCACTCGACGAGAATGATGCAGATAATAAGACTGTTGGCTTCTTCCAGGTGACTACATCGTCAATGCCTGCCAACAAGGCTTATTTGCTGAAGAGTAAAATCCCTGTCGAATCACAGAATGCCATGGCTTTGTTCTTCAATTTCGATGGTGGACAAGTTACTGGTATCAATCAAGTTGACAATGGTTCTGCCAGCGATAATGTATACTACGACCTGAATGGTCATCGTGTGCTTTATCCTTCACGTGGCATTTATGTTAAGGGTAATGGTCAGAAAGTGCTTATTAAGTAAACAATTCAATATGCAGTACATTATGAAAAAGAAATATATGACCCCGGAGTCGCAGGCTATTCATTTTTATATGGAAAACGAGATGATGGCCAACATCGGACTTCATTCTGGCGAGAATGCAGCTAAGATAAATAATAACAGCGAAATCTTGTCAAACAAGAAGCAGAGCCCCATTTGGGGCGAGCAAAAAACGGGCATGTGGGATCACATGAATGACTGATAAAGTCGACAGCTCCCACGTGAGTAATACACGCGCACCCATGCGGAGCGAATCATCAAGGTTCGCTACCACATGGGTGCGCGTGCTTTGTCTGTTCATGCAGATTGCGTTGTGAAAAATATTATAGGCTTAACTCGAACAATACACGCATATCTCCGCGGCCAAATGTCTGCGTGACGGCCCAAAACTACTGTCTGACTACTCTGCTCCAACCGCTTTTGTGTTATTTAGCTTACAAGGAAATGTATTTCTAATGATTGTTCGTATATTTGCAATAACAGAATCCGCCGCGCTTCCCATTTGAACAGCGAACCAAGGCGGGTATTTTGCTTTTTATGGGTACACATATTGCCACTTTTCTACCATTTAGAGCATATTGTATTGATAATCAACTAATATTAGACACGCCTTATGAACAAGATGACAACACTAATAGCCGCCTTTGGCATAAGTATGGGTGCCTCAGCACAGAGTTATGACAAACTGTGGCAGGAGGCCAAGGCACACGTTGATAACGACCTGCCCAAATCGGCCATTGAGGTGGTGAACAAAATACAGCAAAAGGCTGTGGCCGAGGGCAACGACGTGCAGCTGCTGCGCGTGATGCTCACGCAGCGTATGCTCGGTGCCGAATTGTCGGCCGACAGTGTGGCACCATGGTTGCAGCGCATGGAGGCTGCTCTGGCTGCCGAAACAAAGCCCGCCATGCAAGCCCTGTGGCACGTGGCGCTGGCCAAATGCTATGAAGGAACCAACTACGGGCAAGTGCTTGTAATTGATGGGAATACTTTGACGTATGATGCCCTGCAACAGCGGGCCAAGGCACACTATGAGGCCTCGTTGGCCAACCCCGACGCACTGGCCGATGCACGGGTGGACAACTATTTGCCCTTGTTTACTAAACACGAAGGCAGCGTTTGCTACCACAATGACTTGTTGCACGTGGTGTTAAATGACTATTGTGAGAGCGGCGTGACAAAACAAGGCGACAAGCAGGCGTGGACTGAGAAAATAGCTGCCTTCTACAAGGCACGCCATGCCAACGATGCCGCCCTGCTGCTGTCGCTGCGTGCATTGGAACAGCGTTACGAAAATTCCAGTGTGAAGGGACGCATAGAGCACAACGCATACTATAAAGCTTTGTGCCAGCTGACAGACGAATATGCAAGCGTGGGCAGTTGTGTCAAGGTTTATGAAGCCATGGTGGCCCTGCAAGCAAACTATGTGCAGGAATACGGACCGTATGCCGCACACAACGACAGTGTGCTGGTGGCGCAGGCCGAGAGAGGTATCAGCCTCAGCAAGAAAGGCACAGTAGCCAACGAATTGCGCAATTTTGTGGCGCGCATGACCGCTCCGGCCGTGTATGCCGATGGATTGCAGCACGTGTGCTACCCCGGCAGCCAGTTGGCGCTCGCTTTCACAACGCGGCATTTGCGTGAGGCCGAACTGCGAGTGACACGTTTGCCAAAATCGGCTGCCGAACTGCATGCTGCCGATAACGATGCGCTGAAGGCTTTGGCTAAAAAGGCCGGCAGTGGCGCTTGCACCATAACGCGGCTGCAGCTGACCGGACAAACCGCCCCCTACGCCTGGCGCACCGACAGCGTGAGGTTTGAAGTGCCCAATGTGCCGGGTGTTTATTATGTAGAGCTTGTGGGCGATGGCAGGGTGCTTGAGCGCAGCACCATGGCGGTGAGCAGTTTGAGCGCCGTGCGCTTTGCCACGCCAGGAGGCAAAACCCGCATCACCATGGTAGACAGCCAGACGGGGCGCCCCGTGACGGGGGTGCAACTGACCGCCTACCGCTACGACAATAGCAGCCGCAAGTTGCGGCAGATAAGAACGTATGCCACCGATGCCGAGGGCAACGTAAGCTTGCAAACCGACGTCAACCGCTATGATGCTACGCTTTATGCCGCCACCACAGCCACCGATGCCGCATCGCCGTTGTTCAACATTAACGACATACGCTATTATGACACCCAGCGGCAGTGGGCCGAAACGCGTGTGCAGCTATATACCGACCGTGCCATTTACCGACCGGGCCAAAAGGTGGCTTTTTCGGCAGTGACTTTCACCCGTGAGGGCGATGTGCACCGGGTGCGGCCCGCCTTGCAACTGAAAGCCACATTGCGTAATGCCAACGGCAAGGTGGTGGACACCCTGTTGGTGCAGACCGATGCCTTTGGCACAGCGAGTGGCGAGTTCAACCTGCCGCAAGCCTGTCTGCCGGGACGCTTCAGCATAAGCGTGGACAATCGCAGTGTGTCGGGGCGCAACTATTTCAGAGTGGAGGCGTATAAACGTCCAACTTTTACGGCCACCACGCAGCCTGTCAAGGCAGCCTATGCACTGGGCGACAGTGTGACGGTGGAAGGCGAGGCCAAAACCTACAGCGGGGTGGCAGTGGCCGATGCCCGGGTGCAGTACACTGTGCGCCGCACAGCATGGTTCTTTTACAACGATGACGAGATGGCGCCGCAAAGCGGTGAGACCACTACCGATGCCGAGGGACGCTTCAAGTTGCCCGTGTTGCTCGAAAGTCCTGAAAATGAAGCCGATGCCGCCTTGCCGCGTTACAACCGCTATGCTTATGTGGTGGACTACACCGTGACAGCCCCCAATGGCGAGACTGCACAAGGTTCGGCCACGCTGAATGTGGCCACGCGCAAGGCATGGCTCGAGGTGAGTGCGCCGCAAACCATTTACCGCCGCCAGGGTGCTGCGCTGCCCACATTCGGCATACGCCAGCTTAATGCGCAAGGCGAGAATATGGCTGCAAAGGGTACATTCGTACTGCGCAAGGGTGGGGAAGAGGTGGCCCGCGGTGTGTTCGATACCAACGAACCGCTTGCCATCAGCCAGCTGGCGCAGTTGCCCTCGGCACAGTACACGCTGAGTGTGCAAACTGCTGAGGCTGCGGCCGACACGGTGACCTTTACCCTGTTGCGCGACACCGACACCACCCCCGTGGTGGCCAACCAGCCCTTCTTCTTTTACAAAGAAACGGCCAACGATGGCGCGGCGGCACGCATAGTGGTAGGGTCCACCGAAAAGGACGCTTGCTTGTTTTACGATGTGGTGGCAGGCAACCGGGTGGTGGAGAGTCGCCGCATCATGCTCAACAACGAACTGTTGCACCTGACCTTCGACTATAAAGAGGCGTATGGCGATGGTGCCGTGTTGTGTTTGGCCATGGTGCGCCACGGACAACTCTATGAGGAAAGTGTCAGTGTGGAAAAACCTAAACCAGACAAGCGCTTGCTGCTGCGTTGGACCTCGTTCCGTTCGCGTTTGACACCCGGACAGCAAGAGGAGTGGCGCGTGCAGATAACCCGTCCCGACGGCACACCGGCTGATGCGCAAATGATGGCCTGCCTTTACGATGCCTCGCTCGACGCGTTGGCCAAAAGCACTTGGGTCGACTATGCCGTGAACTTTTATCGCTATTTGCCGTCACCCTTGTGGCAGACAAACTGGAATGTGCACAGTATGGCGTTGTATGGGGCGTATGACTACAAACGCCTGTCGGTGCCCGATGTGCAGTATAGCCGTTGGCGCAACGATTTGTTCAATTACGAACGCGTGTACGATTTGGCTGGCATTCGTCCCCCACGTCGTATGCGCACCATGGCCGCGTTAGAGGTGGACAAACCTATGATGATGTTGGCCAAGGCCAATGTGGCCACGGATATGTACGACGCGGGCGCGGCTGAAAGTGCAAGCAGCAATCAAAAGAAAGAAGCGGCTGGCGGTGCACCGCAACCGTTGCAAACGGCTGCGCCACGCACCAACTTTGCCGAAACGGCTTATTTCCGTCCGGCGCTGCGCACCAACAGCAAGGGCGAGGTGGTGATGGCATTCACCCTGCCCGAAAGTATGACGCAATGGAACTTTGCAGCATTGGCCCACGACCGCGATATGAACCACGGACGGCTCGACACCACGGTGGTGGCGCGTAAGAACTTTATGGTAGAACCCGCCTTGCCACGCTTTTTGCGCCAGGGCGACACGACCGACTTGCCCGTGAAGGTGACCAACCTGTCGGACAAGGCAGTGTCGGCCACGCTCACCCTGACGCTTGGTGATGCGGTGAACGGCCAGCTGCATCACAAGGCCGATGTCAAGGTAACGTTGGCGCCGGGTGAAAGCCAGGTGTACACTTTCCCCTATCAAGCCAAGGGCAACGAGGGGGTGATGGTGTGCCGCGCCATGGCCCAAGGCAAGGGTTTTGCCGATGGCGAGGAGCACTACCTTCCCGTGCTGACCAACGAGGTGCAGGTGACACGCACACTGCCTTTTTCGCAAACAAAGGCCGGCGTGCTGACATTGCGCACCGACACCTTGTTTAATGTGGAGGGGGCAAGTCACCGCGCGTTGAGTGTGGAGGTGTCGTCTAATCCCACATGGTACGCCGTGACGGCACTGCCCGCACTGCAGGGCACCGATGGCTGCATCAGTGCCAACGATTGGGCCACCCGTTTTTATGCCTTGGCCATTGGGCAGCAGGTGGTGCGCGATAATCCCGAAATCAAGGCTTTGGCCTCGGGCAGCAGCACGGCAGAACTTGATGCGTTGGCCAAACTGAAGGCTGAGGGTCTGACCGACCTTACGCCGTGGTTGCAGCAGGGTACTGCCGAACAAGAGCGCGCCGAGGCTCTGCGCCAAATGTTTGATGCCGAATTGATGGCTGCACGTATGGCCACAGCCATTGACAAGCTGAAGACTCTGCAGAAGGCCGATGGTGCTTACAGCTGGTATCCCGGCATGGGCGGCAATGCCTATACTACGGTGGAGGTGGCCACACTGCTGGCACGTGTGGGAAACTTGACGAGTTGCCAACAAGGGCACAGGCAGTTGACACAGGCCATGGATTGGCTCAAGCATTATATGGCTGGTGTGGCACGCGAAATGAAACGTGTGGAAAAGGAAACCGGGCACAATGTGGTGCCAGGTGAACTGGCTATGCGCTATTTGTATTTGCTCACTCTGACGGGTGACAAACTTGACGACAATGCGTCGTACCTTGTGGCGCGTGCCACTTTGCTGAACAAGGAGCTTACCATGTATGGCAAGGCGGTGGCGGTGCAGGTGATGGCCCGTTATGGCGAAAAGGCTGAGGCCGAATTGGCACTGAAAAGCTTGTTGGAACATACGGTGACGAAGGACGACAGCATGGGACGCTGGTTTGACACGCCGCGCGCAGAGTGGTCGTGGCGCTCATACCGCATTCCTACCCAGTGTATGGCTATTGAGGCGCTGCACACTTTGGGCCATGAAATGGCGGCGGACGAAATGCGCTTGTGGCTGTTGCAGGCCAAGCGTACGCAGATGTGGGAAACCTCGCGCGCCTCGGCCGATGCGGTGTATGCGTTGCTTGCCACGGGTGGCAAACAGCAAGGTGTGATGCCTTTGGCCGAAAAGACTCCAGTGTATTACACGCTCTATAACCATAACAAGGTGGTGGGCTTTAATGCCAAGAGCCAGAGTAGTATGCCGCAAACGGTTGGATATTTCAAGCAAACTTACACTGACGCGTCGGCCACCGGTGCCACGACTGTCAGACTGGACAAGCGCACAGATGGTTTGTCGTGGGGTAGTGTGTATGCCATTTTCTCAGCCCCAGCATCGCGTGTGCCAACCGAGGGGAAGGGCTTGCTGCTGACCCGCAAATTCGAGGTGAAACGGGGTGGCGAATGGGTGGCTGTGAATGGAACGACCACGTTGGCCAAGGGCGACAGGGTACGTCAGGTATTTACCATCACGGCAGATCGCGACTACGATTTTGTGGCGCTCTCTGCCTCGCGTCCGGCTTGTTTGCAACCGGCCCAGCCTCTGTCGGGATATGCCTGGAACATGGCACTGCCTGCATATCGCGCTGTGCACGATGCCACTACCGACTACTTTGTAGAGAAAGTGCGCAAAGGCACCCACCAGTTTGCAGAGGAACTGTTCGTTGACCGCAGCGGCCAATTTGCCACAGGTGTTGCCACAGTCAGTTGCGTGTATGCGCCCGAATTTTGTGGCACGGCGGGAGAGGTGAAACTCATTGCGCACTAAGCGTTGTGTGTGGTACACAAAAAAGTGTCGCCCATTAAGAAGCTTGCAACTTCTTAATGGGCGACACTAATATTATATGTATGCACCGCTGTGAGGCGTAGCTTGGTTAACGGGTTAACCCGTTAACATGTAAACTTGTCAACTTGTAAACTTGTCAACTATTAATATTACTTCTGCAGTTTCAGGCAAGCCCAGCCATCGAGCACATGCTCGTCGACAAGCGTGAGGCCCTGCTTCTGTGCCTCGGCTACGAGTTGTGGAATGTCAGTGTCGTAGAAACCGCTCATGTAGATAAAGCCACCCTGTTTCATGCGTGGCACGTAATATTTAAGGTCGTTAAGCAGAATGCCCAAATTGATGTTGGCAATGACAAGGTCGAATGGGCCCTTGTCAGCCAGCGATGAGGCATCGCCCAGCTCCACATCGATGTGGTCAAGATGGTTGAGGCCAATGTTCTCGCGCGAATTTTTGACACACCACTCGTCCACATCAATTCCCAGACAATGTTTGGCACCGCGCATACGTGCCAAAATGGCCAAAATGCTGGTGCCGCAACCCATGTCGAGCACTTCGAGCCCCGTGATGTCGTCGTTGAGCAAACGGCTTATCATTTGCGAGGTAGTGGCATGATGGCCTGTGCCAAACGACATCTGCGGATTGATGGTGATGCTGTATTCGGCCTTGGGCACGTCGGTGTGGAATGTGCTGGCTATCACACAACGTCCGTCGACAACGAGGGGTTTGAAATAGTTCTTCTCCCATTCCTCGTTCCAGTCCTTGTCTTCGGCCTCCTGCATGGTGTAGGTTATTTCAACATCGGGCAGGGGGAATGCGGCCAGTGTTTGGTCGAGGGCGGTTTGGTCGAAGAGTGCCTTCTGTATGTAGCACTGGAAGTGGTCCTCGTCCAGCTTCTCCTCAAAGGTGGGGTCCTCGGGATTGGCGCAATGTGCTACGGCCGGGCGGTCGAGTTCGTCGGTATGTACAAAACTGTCAAAACCTATTTCGGCCAATACAGCCGACAACACGTCCTGCACGGCTTCGGTGGCCGGCCGGGTGGTAAAGGTAAATTCTAAGTATTGCATTTGCAGTGGGGTAAAATGGCTAAAACAGCAATAGGGACAATCATTGTATGAGATTGATTGCCCCTATTGTTGCAGTAGTCTATTATAATTCCTATTATGTGTTACTTTTCAGGCACGCGTTCGAGAATGGTCTTCACAAATTTCCAGTACTTCTCCACGCTCGGAATGTTGCAACGCTCGTTGGGCGTGTGCGGTGAGCGCAGCGTGGGACCGAAGCTGACCAAATCCATGTTAGGACGCAAGGCACCAATTACGCCACATTCGAGTCCGGCGTGAACAACTGTCACGTTGCTCTCCTCGTTGAAGAGTTCGTGGTAGATGCCCTTCATGAGTTCGACAATCTCGCTCTTGGGGTTAGGCTGCCATGCGGGGTATTCGCCATCGGTTTCCACCTTCATGCCGGCCATTGAGAAGCAGCTTTCGAGTGTTTCGACGCAGCATTCGCGCATAGAGTCGCGTGATGAGCGGATAAGGATAAGGAATTTGGTGTGGCCTTCGCCAATCTCGACGATGGCGAGGTTAGATGATGTCTCGACAATCTCCTTGTTGTAAGGTATCATGCGGTAAACGCCATTGTGTACGGCGCAAAGCGCATCGACCAGGTTGTCCTGAATTTCGGCCGGTACGATGTAGGCAGGCAAAGCCACTTCCTCAACGTCCAGTTCGAGTGTTTGCTCCACAGGTTCGTACTCGTCTTTGAAAGTTTGGCGCCATTCGGCCACGACCTCTTTGAAAGCCTCCACATTCTCCTTAGGCAGTGTGAGCACAACTTCGGCAGAGCTTGGAATGGCATTGCGCATATTGCCGCCCTTCCACTCAGCCAGGCAAGCTTCAAAGTTAGCAATGGCGTCCTGCACGAGGCGTGCCATGGCTTTGTTGGCGTTGCAGCGGCCTTCGTTGATTTCGAGGCCAGAGTGTCCGCCAAACAGTTTGTGCAGTGTAACCTTTACAGCCGCATCGTTGGCGTCAACCTCTTGAGGCTTGTACTCCAGTGTGGCAGTCATGTTAACACCACCCGCAGAGCCGATAATCATTTCGCCTTCGGTTTCGTCGTCAAGGTTGAGCAATATGTCGCCTTCAATTACGTCGGCCTTCATGTGGTTGACACCGTACATGGTAGTCTCTTCGTCGGCAGTGATGAAGCCTTCGACGGGGCCATGCTTCAGCGTGTCGTCCTCCATCACAGCCATGATGGTGGCTACAGCCATACCGTCGTCTGAACCCAATGTGGTGCCTTTGGCCTTAACCCAGTCGCCATCAATATAGGTCTGTATGGGGTCGGTCTCAAAGTTATGGGTCGAATCCTTGGTCTTTTGTGGCACCATGTCCATGTGGCCTTGCAGTGTAACCATTTTGCGGTTTTCCATGCCAGCAGAGGCAGGTTTGCGCATAATGATGTTGCCGGCCTCGTCCTTAAAGGCTTTTACGCCTTTGCTGGCAGCCCAGTCGAGCAAGAATTTCTGAACCTTTTCGAGGTGGCCCGAGGGACGGGGCACCTGCGTAAGCAAATCAAAGTTTTTCCAAATGGCCTGCGGTTGCAGGTTAGCAATTTCGCTCATGATGTTTATGTATTAAGAAAGTTTTTTACGATAGTTGACCCTTGCCCAACCAAATGCGCCGAGCAGTACGACAAGGGCAGTTTGTATGGTGTGTACCACCAGGGCAAACATGACAGCTTGCGCCTCAGCCACCCCGTAAAGCACCAGCATGGTTTTTACAGCAAAATGCCAAGGGCCCGCTCCGTTGGGGGTGGGCACAAGCACGGCAAAGGTGCCAACACAAAATATGAGAAATGCCGCCCCAACAGATAACGAGGCGGTAAAGTCGAAACAGAAAAATGCGATGTAGAAGTGCAGAAAATAGCCAACCCATATCAGCAGGCTGTAAAACAAATATAAAGGCAGGTTGTGCACCTTGCGCAGCGACAGAACGCCCTCCCACACCTCGTGCAGCATGTCGCGCCCTTTTTTGAACACGGCAAAGCGGCGTACTGCCACCAATGCGGCAATAACTGCAGCGCAGATGCAGACGAGTGTGACAATGTAGCCGGTGCCGGTAAAGCGGTGCAGAATGTCGTTGAGGTTGGTGCCCGTTTTGCGCAAAAACTCCAAGAACTTGGGCAACTGCGACAAGAATGCCACACCCGTGAAGATGAGCATAAACAACGAGTCGACAAGCCTTTCGGTAACCACCGTGCCGAGCGATTTGGTGAACGATATGCCGTCACACTTTTTGAGCGTGCCGCAACGGGTTACTTCGCCCACACGCGGAATGACCAAACTGGCAGCATAGGACATGAAAATGGCGTCGGTGCATGAGGTGCGGCGGGCATGCTCGCCAAGCGGGGCAAGCGCCATTTTCCATCGCCAGGCACGTGCCATTTGTGGCAAAATGCCAAAGGCTAACGACAGCAGCATCCACCCCCAATTCATGTCATGCGTCACGCACTGCATGAACTCGTGCCAGTCGGTGGCGCGGTACATCCACCACAATATGCCGAAACCGAGCACAAAGGGCAGTGATATTTGCAGTATGATTTTTAGCAGATGCTTCATTGTTAAGTAGTGAGTTGCGGCACGAAAGGCAGTTTACATTCAAATAAAATGCTTACCTTTGCAGCGTTATATCATGATGGGCAATGATGCTTCAGGCAGATGCCAGTGTGCATTGCACTATTATGCAAAAGTAGAAAAAATATATCAGATGGAGTCTGTACGTCCTAAAAAATTTCTTGGTCAGCACTTCTTGACCCACCTGCCTACCGCGCAGGCCATTGCCGACACAGTAGATGCGTGTCCTGACATACCCATTCTTGAGGTTGGGCCCGGCATGGGCGTGATGACGCAGTTCATCATTCCCAAAAAACGAGAGTTTAAGGTCGTGGAGATTGATTTTGAGAGTGTGGCCTACTTACGCGAACACTTTCCTGAACTTGAGGACAACATCATCGAGGACGACTTTTTGAAAATGCACCTCGACCACACCTTCGACGGCCGCCCGTTTGTGCTCACTGGCAATTATCCCTACAACATCAGTAGCCAGATATTCTTCAAGATGCTCGACTACCGGCACCTCATTCCTTGCTGCACAGGCATGATACAGAAGGAGGTGGCTGAGCGTTTGGCCGCCAAACCTGGCTGCAAGGCATACGGCATATTGAGCGTGCTGGTGCAGCTGTACTACGATGTGGACTATTTGTTCACTGTTGAGCCTGGGGTGTTTAACCCGCCTCCCAAGGTGCGCAGCGCTGTGGTGCGCATGACGCGCAACCAGGTTACGGCGCCCGATTGCGACGAGCAGTTGTTGCGGCGCGTGGTTAAAACCACTTTCAACCAACGCCGCAAAATGATGCGTGGCTCAATCAAACCGCTGCTTCATGAGCTCGACCAGCGTCCCGGGGTTGCCGCCCCCGACCACACGGCCTTTTTGGCACAGCCGCTGCTCACCCGCCGCCCTGAGCAATTATCGGTGCAGGAGTTCATTGACTTGACAAACCAGGTTAGTGCACACTATGCACAGTGAACAGCGCAAGCATGACAGTTTGAATAATAACAGAATATACCATATACATATTTTATGAAAACCTATTTGGTGACAGGTGCCGCAGGCTTTATCGGTGCCAATTACTTGAAATACATCTTGGCCAAGCATGATGACATTCGTGTGGTGGTGCTCGACTTGCTTACTTATGCGGGCTACCTCGGTACCATTGCCGGTGACATTGACAATGAACGCTGCTATTTTGTAAAGGGTGATATTTGCGACCGCGGGCTGCTTGACCGCCTTTTTGCCGAATACCGCTTTGATGTAGTGGTGAACTTTGCAGCCGAAAGTCACGTAGACCGCAGTATTGAAAACCCGCAACTCTTCCTCAATACCAATATCCTTGGTACGCAGAATTTGCTTGATGCCGCACGCGCTGCATGGGTGATGGGTCGCGACGAGCAGGGCTATCCCACGTGGCGCCCGGGTGTGCGCTACCATCAGGTGTCAACCGACGAGGTGTATGGCTCACTTGGGGCAGAGGGCTTCTTTACCGAGGACACGCCGCTTTGTCCGCACAGCCCCTACAGTGCATCAAAAACATCGGCCGACCACTTTGTTTGTGCCTATCGCGACACTTACCACATGCCGGTGAGCATCACACGCTGCTCAAACAACTATGGCCCTTACCAATTTCCTGAGAAACTCATTCCGCTCGTTATCAACAACATTCTTGAGGGCAAGCGTCTGCCGGTGTACGGCAAGGGCGAGAATATTCGCGACTGGCTGTATGTTGAGGACCACTGCAAGGCCATTGACATGGTGATAACAAAGGGCGCTAATGGCTCAATTTACAATGTAGGCGGTCATAATGAACGTCAGAATATCCAGATTGTCAAAATCATCATACGCACCATTCACGATATCATGCAGCAGGAGCCGCAGTTCCGTGCCTTGCTCAAAAAGCAGGAACGTGGTGCCGATGGCCAAATCAGCATAGACTGGATTAACGATGACTTGATAACCTTTGTAAAGGACCGCCTTGGCCATGACCAACGCTATGGCATTGACCCCTCAAAAATCAAGGCCGACTTGGGCTGGTATCCCGAAACCTCGTTTGAGGTGGGCATTGTAAAGACAATCCGCTGGAACCTTGAGCACCACGATTGGGTGGAGGCTGTCAGCGGTGATGACTATCAGCAGTATTACGAAAACATGTACCGCAACAAGTAAAGCAGACCTATACTGTACAATAGAAATATGGTAACGCCCGGAAGTTCGTTAATCGAGACTCCCGGGCGTTACTGTGTATGTTGGCAATGCAACTATGAATGAAGGGGGTTGATGCGTCTGAGAAAAAGTGTACAATTTGTACACAAATATTTGCCCCCTCGCCGTCAGCCTACTTGTAAAAGAGTGCGTGTGTTTTTACTGCCATCTTACACTTTTTATGCGTAACAAGTTGATAATCAGATATTTCAATAGTGTAAGATGATTTCAAAGCATCTTACACTCCCCTGCATACATCTTACACACCCCACCCCGTTGTCTTGCAGTCGGTTTTGTCGTATGCGGTGGGTTTTACGCCACAGGGACGTAGAAGTATCTGTCGGAGCAACAGACTTTTCTGCTCCCCTATGCTGTGACGTTCTCCTCCCGTGCTTGTGCCGTGTGGCAGTATGTAGGTTGTGTAGGATGCGTGTAGGTGAAATTTGTAGTATCTTACACTACGTAAGGTATTGATATCCAATGAGTTGGAACGTGTTTGTGTAAGATGTAAGATACTCAGTAGGTAAAGTATTGGTAGTATAGTAAAGGCCCCGCAAGCACTAAACGCAAGCACAAAACACTACCAACAAACGCAAGCACTAATGGGGGCGACGCGTCCCGCGGGCATGAAAGCAAAAGCTCACAGACAACACTAATTATGCCCCTGTTTGTGAGCCTTTGCCTTCATGCCCGAACGCGGGACGCGTCGCCCCCATTAGTGGTAGCGTTTGGTGCTTGCGTTTGTTGGTAGCGTTTTGTGTTTGAGTCCGTTCGCATGGTTACGTTTTACCAGTCAGCAATATTTCAGAATAGCAGAACTCTAAAAACAGCATTTTTAGAACCACCATTAGAGCTTCTTCCACATCTCGATGACACGCTGTCGGGCACGCAAGATGCTGGCCTTGTACACGGCGCAGGTTGTGATAACATAAATGCCAGCCTGTGCCCATAGCATGTACCAGTCGTGCTGTACATCGCCAAGCGTGGCCCCCATGTTGTTGATGGCCACAAAACCATTGATGCCAAATGTAGAGGGGAATATGTAGCTGATGGCCTTCCAAACTGGTGGCACAGCACTGCCCGGCCACGACAATCCGGAGATGAAAAGCAAAGGCACAGAGGTGAATACAATGAGCATGATGCACATCTCGCGGTGTCGCACAAAGGCGCTTACCGTCATGCTAAACGCAATGCAGGCAATGAGAAAGGGTAGGACAAAGAATGCCACGTCCCAAGGGTTGCCAATCTGATTGAGGTGGAACAAATGGGGCACCACCGCCAGCACATAGACACTCAGCGGTATGTAAACCAAAAGATAGGCTGCACCCTTGCCCATGACAATGCGCAGCAAACCGCGATGGTGGCGCTCAACGGGCACAAGGTTGCGGAAGGCATTCTTCTCGCGTGCAGTACCTGCTGCCATGCCTACGCCAAGCAGCAGAGTTTGCTGTATGATGAGCATCAGTACGGCTGGTATCAAGAAGGTGGCAAAACCGTTTTGCGGATTGTAGAGCGACACCTCCTCATACTCTATGGGGTGCTCGGCCACCTTGTCTTGCTCGGCAGTAGTTCCGCCAGCGCGTTCTACCTTGATGCTTGCATTCATGGCCAGGCTCACATTGGTGTTGGCCGTGAGCACACTTTTGTAGTATAGCATACCGCTCATGTCGGCGTATGCGCCCACGTATACCTGTTCGCCCCGGTTAAGCTTTTCAGAAAAGTCGCGCGGTATATGTACCGCCCCATATGCGTCGCGGTGCTTGATGAGGCTCTTGGCTTCGCTCATGTTGGCACAGTACGATATGATGTGCACATCGGGCGATGCGTCGAGGTGGCGCAGATACTCGCGGCTCTGTGCCGACCGGCAGTCGTCAACCACGGCAATCGGCACGTCACGCACCACCTCGTTGGTATAAATAAAGGTGTAGAGCAGTGGGTAGCCTATGGGCACGAGAAAGAAGAATATGATTACACCCTTGTCGCGAATGATGGTGCGCAACTCCTCACGAAATATGTAGTTGAGATCGGAAAAAGCTTGTCTCCAGTTGTACATGACAAATAGTTCTATATGTATTGTTTATCAAGTGTTCAAGTTTCGGATTCAGCCATTATGCTCATACTTAAATGTATGAATCGAACACTCGCTCGTCACTCGTCACCCCATCAGCATTTATGGCTCGTAGGCATAGGTGTTCATCACCTTTTTAAGTCGGCCGAGGAAGGGGATAGGCAGCACCACAAAACCAAGCAGTGCCATGGCGAAAGGCCACGCATTAGCCAACGGATAGCCGTCGAGCGCGCAGTTGACGTAAAGCAGGTAGTAATGGCGCAGCGGAAACAAATTGGCCAACCCTTGTAGTATGGGGTGCATGGCCATTACCGGGAATGACATGCCAGATATGCTGAACGAAATGACGCCCCACAGCGAGGCAAACGACAGTCCCAAGCGCAGTGTGGGCAACATGGTGAACATGAACACACCCATGCCCTGACAGGCCAACACAAACAGAGCCATCACGCTCCACATACGCCAAATGCCACAGTTGCACGGAAAGTGCAGGTAGCCATAAAGCAGCAGTATGTAAATAGAACCCATCAGCAGAAATACGATGGTCTGCGGTAGCAGTTTGCTTGTAAGTGCCACAATGATAGAGTTGTTTGACGAGGCCATGAGTTCGTCAGCCGTGTCAAACTTCAATTCAGAGCCGAGGCTGAAAACGGTAATCATGAATATGAATATACCCAGCATGCCCGGTATGATGATGTTTGACAGATACACATTGTAGTTGAGCCACGGATTGCCAATGGCGTGCATGTCAATGACGATGGGTTGCAAATAAGCCATGGCTTGTCGTTCGGTGGCCCCTTTGGCGTAAAGTACAGTGCGCGATGCGGCTCCCGATGCCAGTTCAGACATCATGCGCATGTCGCGGTAAAGCAGCGAACCTGCCACGAGGTACGAATAGTTGGTGTAGAACGACACAGTAGGCACCCGTTGCAGTTGTGCCTGTTTGGTGGTGCCGTGTGGTATAAGGTAAAACCCATACACCTCGCCTTTTTGCACCGCCTTTCGTGCCTCCGTCACATTGGCAAACTCGTGCGTGATGTCGCTCATCTGAAAGGCATCGAGGTTGCGGGCCAGATTGCGCGTGGTTGTAGTGCGGTCCTCGTCAACAAGTCCCATGGGCAGGTTCTCGGGCAGCCCCTGCTTCATGAGCGAGGTGAAAAATATGTAACAGAACAGAGGCGCAATGACCATACAGAACCAGTAGATAGGTTGTGTGGCCATACGGCGGAGCTCACGCAAAAACGGATATGCAACACCGTATGCCTTTCCCCCTTCAGAGGGAGTCTGGTCGCCTTTGTTTATATGAACGTTATCAGACATAATAGTGAGCGTTTTGAAATGAAGGGACTATGAGTTGGCAGAGTTAGTTGACAAGTTGACAAGTTAACGGGGTTACAGGTAAGTTTGCCAAACTTTTTAAGTTTCTTACCGTTCAGACTTTAACCATAATAAGTAGTGTAAGGCATACTTACTTGTTAACCTGTCAACTTGTTAACCCGTTAACCAAAAAAAACGCCAACGGGTTGGGACTATGAATGTGTGTGAGAGAGCGGATAGCATACCCCGCTCACTCCATCAGCACACTCATGCCCGGACGCAGTCCGTCAACCTTTTGGGCGGGCGAGGCCTTCACCTCAAAAGTCTTCATGTCATACTGTCCGGTAGTCTTGGTAGCTTTCCATGCGGCATACGAGCCGAGGTCCTTCATATAGTAAACCTTCAGTGTCACCTCCTTGTTTCCGAGTGCCGGTATGGTGGCCTTGAACGTCTGGTTCATCTTAAAGTTTGCCAGGTGGTCCTCGCGCACATTAAAGGTCACCCACATATCGTTCATCAGTGCAATGTTCATGATAGGTGCCCCCGTACCCACCAACTCGCCAATTTGCGGAAAGATATCCGTCACCTCGCCGTCGGCCGACGCCGTCAGCACAGTTTCCTTAATGTACGAGTTAACTTCGCTCACAGCACCTTTGGCGCGGTTAACCAAAGCTGCGGCAGCCTCTTTGTCCTCGCGCTCGGCACCATTCTTGGCCATGTCGTATTGCGATTTTGCCGCACGTTCGGTAGCTATGGCAGCATTGCGCTGCGCCGTCACCTCGTCCAGCTTCTGGGCTGTCATCACCCCCTGGTCGTAGAGGCGCTTGACGCGGGTGTACGATTTCTCAGCAATGTCAACCCCCGCCTTCGCCTTTTGCCACATTTCGTAGGCACCGGCTATTTGCTCCTGTCTTGCACCCTTTTCGGCCTTGCGGTTCTGTGCAGCCGCAGCGTCCTCGGCCGCTTGTGCCTGGGTAAGTTTGGCTGCCACGTCAGGTGCTTCAATAATGGCCAGTGTGTCGCCGGCATGCACATAGTCGCCCTCTTTAACCATATATTTAAGTATGCGTCCTGGCACTTTGCTCGACACGCGGTATTCCGTCACATCAGCCTGGCCCTGAATGGTGTCAGGCTCGTTGTTAAAAGCGTACAGGCTGCCAATGACAACCAAAACGATGATGCCCGCCATGATGATAATAGCTGGGAGAAAGTTTGCTTTCTGTCTCATAATTAATATTGATATGTGCGTTGGCGTAATTAGTTAACAAGTTAAGTTTGCCAAGTTTCTTAACATTCGGACTTTAACATAATAATAAGTAGCGTGTAGCATACTTACTTGTTAACCTGTCAACTTGTTAACTAAGAATTCCACCAACGGCTATGATATATGCTTTAATAATGTGTGTTGTGTGGTAAAGTGGGGCCTATGTCATTCGCCCAGCTGTCCCAAAGCCTTGTTATAGCTTGCATGGCTCAGTTTGATGTCAATTTGCGCATCAATTTTATCGCTGTGCGCTTGCAGCCAGGCCGTTTGTGCTGCCAGCAGGTCCGAGGTTGTGATTACCCCCTCCTTAAATCCCACTTGTGCTGTGCGCAGGTTCTCTTCAGCCTTGTCAAGGTTCTTCATGCTGAGCGTCAGCTTGCGGTTAGCCTCGTTCACCTTGAAGGCCTCCTGGTTCACTTGCAGTTCAATCTTTTCGCGTGCCTCGTCAGTTTTGAGCGCCGCAATGGTAGCCTCCGTTCTGGCAGCGCGCACCTTATACTTAGTCTCGCCCCAGTTCCACACCGGCACCTTCAGCATCACGCCCACAGCCCATGTGCCGCGGAATTTCTTTTCAAAACCATTAAACACGTTGGGGTTCGAAATCATGTACCCACCGGTCAGCGCAATTTGTGGCAGCACCGCCGCGCGTTCAATCTTGGCCTTTTCGGCATAAATCTGTTGTGCTGTGGCCAGTTGCGACAACTCGGCACGGTTGGCAAAAGCGGTTTCCACGTCAGCCCTAATGTCCTGTGCCACGGTGGGCAAGTCCTGGTTGTCCTCGTCGGCCAGTAGGGGTGCGCTCTCCAGCGGCAAACCGCAGAGTTGGCACAGCAGCATGCGCGACAGTGTCAAACCGTCCTCCACCTTCATCAGCGTCATTTCCGCCTCATTCAGTTTCACGCTCACCGACAGCTCATTGCTTTTAGTGGCCACCCCCTCTTTAATCATCTTTACCACGTCCGAGTCAAGGTGTGCCAACATGTTGCGGTAGCTAACGGCCAACCGCCGTTTGTTGGCCAGCGACACCACCTGCCAGTAGGCGCGGTCCACGTCGAGCATCACCTGCTGCTCGTCGGCGCGCAGTTGCGCATCGGCCAGCGAGGCCTGGTGCTTGGTAATGTTTTCGTAAGCCTTTATCTTGCCACCCATGTATAGCGGCTGTGTCAGCAGTATCATGCCCGCCGTCATGTTGCGGGTGTCGGTGCGGAAAGCATCGGTAATGCCCTTGCCAAAGGCATTGCCAGCCTGTCCCAGTGCCGCGGCATTTTGCTGAAACGCCCCCGCCATGTCCTGAATGAGCGGCGCCAGGTCGGGGTATTTGGTAATGATTTGCTGCGCTATGGTTGGAAACTGTGCACCAAACTGGTTAACCGCAGTCGTACCGATGTTGTTGAGCGCGTTCTTTTGGTTATTGTTGAGCAGTGAAATCTCATCGCCTGTGCGCATGTAGCCAGCGGTGAGCGACACTTTGGGCAGATAGTTGGTGTGTGCAGCCTTGGTGTCCCAATGCGCCTTGTCAAGTTGGGCTTTGCTTTGTGCAAGTTCCTTGTTGTTGCGCAGTGCCATGGTGCGGCAACTGTCGAGCGACAAAACGGCCTGTGCATGGCCGCAGAGGCCGCAGAGCACGAGTGTGATGCTTACAAATATTCTTTTCATACAATCAAGCCAAGTGTTTGATGGTGTTGTGCTGTGTTTTAATGTGTCTGCTCCAAGCCTGCGAATGCTGAAGCCGGGGGGCGGCATGCGCCTCCCATATAGCCATTGCACAGGGCATAGTAGCATTGCAAATGTACGGAATTTCTCCGAGCACTGCACAATATGCGCCTATTAAAGGGAGAAATAGAACAAATGTGCCGTATTTAAGTAGCCTTGTCGTTATGGCATGCCCGCCCTACGTGACAGAAAATTGCGCATACATCGTGCGTGTGCGCAATATGGTAGACCAAAGTCAACCGGAGTGCCCAGTGTCATGAAAACTTTGCACGGATAAAGTGGGACGGCAAAAATAAATTTGTACATTTGCAACGCAAAGGAAGATAAACGACAATTGTGGATAAAGATAAAATATTCAAGATAGACATTGACAAGGTGCTCGAGAGCAAGGCCGGCAGCAAGGCGCGCTATGTGCCAGGTTTTGTAAGGTCGTGGCTCAAGCATATTGTGCATCAGGACGAAATCAACGATTTTATGAAGCGCGTGGGCAACATGCAAGGCGTGCCTTGGCTTGATGCTGTGATGGACTATCTTGACGACAAACTCGACATTGAGGGTTACGACAATCTGCCCGACGATGCCGACGGCCGCCGTTTCACATTTGTGAGCAACCACCCCCTCGGTGGGCCCGACGGCATAGCCATCGGCCAAATATTGGGCCACCGCTACGACGGGCGCATACGCTATTTGGTAAACGACCTGCTCATGAACCTGCACGGACTGGCCCCATTGTGTGTGCCAGTAAATGTAACGGGCAAGCAGAGCCGCGACCTGCCGCTGCAAATCGATGCCACATTCAATAGCGACAACCATGTCATCATGTTCCCGGCCAAACTGTGCTCGCGACGCCAAAACGGTGTTATCCACGACTTGCCCTGGAACAAGACCTTCATACAAAAGAGCGTTGAAACCCATCGCGACGTGGTGCCCATACACTTTGGCGGACGCAACTCCGACCGCTTTTACCGCCTCGCTTCGTTGTGCAAGAGTCTCGGCTTAAAGTTCAACATTGCCATGCTGTTCCTGGCCGACGAAACCTTCCGCAACCGTCACAAAACCTTCAAGGTGAAGATAGGCAAACCCATACCCTGGCAAACCTTCGACCGTTCAAAACGCCCAGCCGAATGGGCCAAGTGGGTAGAGAATATCGTGTATGCACTCTGACAAGTACCCCTTCAGTCTACAATCAGCATGTACGCACCACACATCTATATATACAGCACAAGACATAACAAGTAGGATCATGCAACCAATCATACCTCCAGTAGATAAGGAACTCTTAAAACAAGAATTGACGCCCGAGCGTCGCCTGCGCACTACTAACAAGGCGGGTAATGAAATATACGTCATCACCTATCAACAGGCCCCCAATGTCATGCGCGAAATAGGCCGCTTGCGCGAGATAGCCTTTCGTGCTGCTGGCGGTGGAACGGGGCAGGAGCTTGATTGGGACGAGTTCGACACCTGCGAACACCCCTATTACCAGCTCATAGTGTGGGACCCTGAGGAGGAGCTGATACTTGGCGGCTACCGTTTCTTGCCTGGCAACGAAACACCTATCGACCACAACGGACAGCCATGCTTGGCCACGAGCCACTTGTTCCACTTTTCCGACGAGTTTGTCCGCACCTATATGCCCGACACCGTCGAGCTTGGTCGTTCATTCGTCACCCTCGAATATCAGAGCACACGTGCCGCAAGCAAGGGCCTTTTTGCACTTGACAACCTGTGGGACGGACTCGGTGCCCTGACAGTAGTCATACCCAACCTCAAATACTTCTTTGGCAAGATGACCATGTATCCGTCGTTCAACCGTCCGGCACGCGATATGATACTCTACTTCCTGCACAAGCATTTTGGCGACAAGGACGCCCTCGTCACCCCCATCGAACCCTTGCACATTGACACCCCGGCCGATGAGCTCGCCCAACTCTTCGTACACGACGACTTCAAGTCCGACTACCGCATACTCAACGCTGAGGTGCGCAAGCGCGGCTACAACATTCCGCCATTGGTCAACGCCTACATGGGCCTCAGTCCCACCATGCGCGTGTTCGGCACCGCCATCAACCACGAGTTCGGCCAGGTGGAGGAAACAGGCATATTCATAGCAGTGGACGAGATACTGGAGCAAAAACGTATGCGACATATTGACACCTTTGCCAAGGAAAATCCTGACAGTTTGAACCTGTTTGAGCAATTATTCAAAAAGAAAAACTGAGCATAACGCGCGATATATGCTTAATAAATACTAAAAAAGTGGCGAGGCGTTGCTTTTCTTCGTAATTTTGCAACGAATTTACGAAGAGTCTGTATTTATGAACGTTATAAGGATAGTAAAGGCCTGATTATAGCCTGCATTGGTATACCCTTTGCAGGCATTTGTTATGCCGTGATGTGACATCGCCCCTTATTAAACGTGTACAAGTAGAACTATGCGACAACTAAAGATAAACAAAAGTATCACCAACCGCTCAAGTGCAGCGTTGGACAAGTATTTGGTAGAAATTGGCCGTGAGGAACTTATCTCAACCGACGAGGAGGTAGAACTCGCACAGCGTATTCACCGTGGTGGCCCCGATGGGCAAGCCGCACTCGACCGTTTGACACGTGCCAATTTGCGCTTCGTTGTCAGTGTGGCTAAACAGTATCAAAATCAAGGACTCGCACTTAACGACTTAATCGATGAGGGCAATCTCGGCTTGATTAAAGCCGCCCAAAAGTTTGACGAGACACGTGGCTTCAAGTTCATCTCGTATGCCGTGTGGTGGATACGTCAAAGCATCTTGCAAGCCATCTCAGAGCAAAGTCGTATTGTGCGCATGCCGCTCAACCAAGTAGGTTTCCAGAGCAAGCTCACCAAGGCTATTGTCAATTTTGAGCAGGAGTTCGAGCGCCGCCCGTCAGTGGCAGAGTTGGCCGAACTGCTCGACACAGATGTGAGCAAAGTGCAGGAGGCCCTTGGCACTAATGGCAAGAAGGTGAGCGTTGATGCCCCATTTGCCGAGGACGACTCAAACTGTCTGATAGACATCATGACCGACGATTCGGCTCCGGGCACCGACAACCAAATGGAGAAGGAATCACTCTCGTCTGACCTTGATGCTGCGCTCAAAACACTCTCCGACCGCGAACGCCAGGTGCTGAAAATGCTCTTCGGTATTGGCCGTAACGAAATGACGGCCGAGGAGGTTGCCAACACATTGAACTTGACGCGTGAACGTGTACGCCAAATTAAGGAACGTGCCCTGCGCCGCCTGCGTGAGGCCGACAACATTAACATCTTGATGAAGTATCTTGGCTAACATTCAGCCATGTACGATACGACTCCCTTACTGCGGAAGTGCCCAAGTGGCGCTTCCGCTTTATTTTTTTGCGACAAACGCTACCTCTAATGGGGGCAACGCGTCCCGAGGCTGCTGAAAAAACCGACGCGGGACGCGTCGCCCCCATTAGTGCTTGCGTTTTCTATCTGATTGACAGGTTAAAAAGCGGATTTGAAGCCATGGAAAGAACTGTTATACCAGGAAATTGCGCTCTAATGGGGGCGACGCGTCTCGCGTCGTTTTTTTCAGTATGTCTGCCAGCCCATAGACCAGCCAGTCACTATACAAATACTTAGGTACGGGCTTTAAGCCACATCTGATAAAACAAGCGCAAAGCTGTGTACTTACTATTGACAAATAAGCGCATCACACCCCATTTTGCAATACAAAATGAGATGCAATGCGCTTATTTATAGGATTTATTAGTTGAAAACGGGACAGGGTGAAGGGGGAACGGGTAAGTTTGACAGATTTCCACACTTTGCCTTTCGGTAGTGCCGGACATACTTACCCGTTAACCTGTTAACCCGTCAACTTGTCAACCCTTTTTATTTTCCCAACTTGGCCTCAACCCACTTGCGGGCGTTGACAAAGGCCTCCATCCACGGAGTGATGTCGTCGGCCAGACGGTTTTCGGGATAGTAGGCTGTCTGCCAGGGGAAGAAGGCACGCTCCAAGTGCGGCATCATGGCCAAATGGCGGCCATCGGGGCTGGCAATACCTGCCACACTGTATGTCGAGCCATTGGGGTTGCCGGGATAAGCATCGTACGAGTACTTGAGCACTACGTTGTAGTCGTCCTCAGGATAAGGCAGGCTGAACTTGCCCTCGCCGTGAGCCACCCAGATGCCGAGCTTGTCGCCCGAGAGCGAACCGAACATCACGCTGCGGTTGGTGGGCACCGTCACACCGAGGAAGGCGCTCTCAAACTTGTGCGAGTCGTTGTGCAACATGTGGGCACGCTTCTTGTGGTCGGGGTTGATGAGGTTGAGCTCTACCATAAGCTGGCAACCGTTGCACACACCGAGCGAAAGGGTGTCCTCGCGGGCATAGAAGCGGTCGAGGGCTTCCTTGGCCTTGGGGTTGTAAAGGAAAGCACCAGCCCAACCCTTGGCCGAGCCAAGCACGTCGGAGTTAGAGAAACCACCGCAGAACACAATCATGTTCACCTCGTCGAGGGTTTCGCGGCCACTGATAAGGTCGGTCATCATCACGTCCTTCACATCGAAGCCTGCCAAGTAGAGGGCATAGGCCATTTCGCGCTCGCCATTGGTACCCTTCTCACGGATGATGGCGGCCTTGATGCCTGAAGGCTCGCGGCGGTCGGGATTGAGGCCGAACTGGCTGAACTTGCCTGTAAACTCGGGGTGGATATGATACTCAAGCGGCTGCTGCTTGTAGTTTTCGTAACGCTGCTTGGCACAACCGTTCATGCTCTGCTTGGTGTCGAGCAAATATGATGTTTCGTACCACACATCGCGCAGGTAGTCAATGCCAAACTGGTAGGTGGCATCGCCAAGGGTTACCATGATTTGACGCTCCTCGGCAGGTTTACCTATCTTGACATAGCCCACGCCGGCATCGTCGAGCAGGGCCTTGAAGTCCTTTTTGTGCTTGTCGGCCACCTGTACTACCACGCCGGGATTTTCGGCAAAGAGCACGCGTACCAAGTCGTCGGTCTTGAACTTGTCGAGGTTGACGTCGATACCGCCCTCTGTGTTGGCAAAGGTCATTTCGAGCAGGGTGGTGATAAGGCCACCTGCCGAGATGTCGTGGCCGGCCATTATCCAGCCCTTCTTAACGAGCTGCTGCACGGCGTTGAATGCCTCGCGGAAGTAGTCGGGGTTCTTAACTGTGGGCACATCGCTGCCCACATAGCCCTGGCTCTGCGCAAAGGCTGAGCCGCCAAGGCGGAGTTGGTCAAACGAGAAGTCGATGTGATAGAAGGTGCTCTTGGCATCGTTCTTCATCACGGGTGACACTACCTGGCGAATGTCGCTCACCTCGCCACCGGCACTTACGATAACGGTGCCCGGCGAAATGATTTTCTCGCCATTGGGATATTGCTGTGAAAGCGAAAGTGAGTCCTTGCCAGTGGGCACGTTGATTTCGAGTGCGCAACAGAAGTCGCTGAGGGCCTCAACACCCTTGTACAGACGGGCGTCCTCACCCTTCTGGCTGCGGCAAGGCCACATCCAGTTGGCCGAGAGCGACACGCTGTCGAGTCCCTCGCTCAGCGGTGCCCACACAATGTTGGTGAGCGATTCGGCCACTGAGAGCACCGAACCGGCTGCGGGGTCGGCCAAACCGGCCTGGGGCGCATGACCCAAAGCGGTGGCAATACCCTTGCGGCCACGGTAGTCGAGTGCCACCACGCCACAGTCAGACAACGGCAACTGCAGTTCGCCCTGTGTTTGCTGGTGAGCCACCTTACCCGTTACCGAGCGGTCTACCTTGTTGGTGAGCCAGTCCTTGCAGGCTACAGCCTCGAGCTGCAGCACGCGGTTAATGTAGCTGTCGAGGTGGGTGACATCATAGGTCACGTCCTTGTATTTGCGTTCAACGGTTTCGTCTACCATCACCGTTTTGGGTGAATGGCCGAACATTTGTGCCACATCGAGGTCGAAGGGGCGCTTGCCGTCGCCCTGTACAAACGAGAAGTGTGCGTCGCCAGTGGTTTCGCCCACCACATACATCGGGGCGCGTTCGCGCTCGGCAATTTGACGCACGTGTTCGATGTGCTCCTCTTGTATGAGCAAGCCCATGCGCTCCTGGCTCTCGTTGGCAATGATTTCCTTGGCCGAGAGTGTGGGGTCGCCAATGGGCAACTTGGTCATGTCGATTTGTCCACCGCACTCCTCAACCAACTCGCTCAAGCAGTTAACGTGGCCAGCCGAACCATGGTCGTGGATAGATACTACGGGGTTGACGTCCTCCTCGCACAATGCGCGCACCAGGTTGTTGGCACGCTTCTGCATTTCGGGGTTGGCACGCTGCACGGCGTTGAGCTCGATGCCGCTGCTGTAACGGCCGGTATCGACAGAGCTTACTGAGCCGCCACCGAGACCGATGCGATAGTTGTCGCCACCTACCACAACAACCTTGTTACCCTTCTGCGGGGTGCCTTTCAAGCAGTCGCGCTTGGTGCCGTAGCCCACACCACCTGCCAGCATGATAACCTTGTCGTAGCCATACTTCTCGCCATTCTCCTGATGCTCGAAGGTGAGCACCGAACCGGCAATGAGGGGCTGGCCAAACTTGTTACCAAAGTCTGAGGCGCCATTCGAGGCCTTGATCAATATCTGTTCGGGAGTCTGGTACAACCACTGGCGCACGGGCAGAATATCCTCCCATTCGCGGCCACCGTCAAGGCGCGGATAGGCTGTCATGTAAACTGCCGTACCGGCAATTGGCCATGAGCCGACACCACCGCCCATACGGTCGCGTATTTCGCCACCCGTACCGGTTGACGCACCATTGAAGGGCTCTACGGTGGTGGGGAAGTTGTGCGTCTCGGCCTTGATTGAGATAACGCTCTCAATATCCTTAACGCGGAACCAGTCACTTGTAGCGTGGTCGGCCGGGGCAAATTGTTCCACTACAGGGCCTTGGGCAAAAGCCACATTGTCCTTGTAGGCCGAAATAATGTGGTGTGGGTTTTCCTTAGTCGTCTTCTTAATCATGGCGAAGAGCGACGAAGGCATTTCCTTGCCATCAATGATGAACGAGCCACCAAATATTTTGTGACGGCAGTGCTCTGAGTTGATTTGTGCAAAGCCAAACACCTCAGAGTCGGTGAGCTGGCGGCCGAGCTGCTTTTCTACGCCATGCAGATATTCAATTTCGGCAGGCGAGAGCGCAAGACCTTCTTGCTCGTTGTAGCTCTCGAGGTCTGATATGTACTCAATGGGAGCAGGCTTGATATTGACCGTAAAAATTTCCTGATCAAGACCATTGTACATACGCTGCAACATGGGGTCGTGATCGGCCTCTTCGCTCTTGACAGGGAAATACTCTTCAATACGCGCAATGCCGCGGAGATTCATGTTTTGTGTAATCTCTACGGCATTGGTGCTCCAAGGCGTAATCATTTCACGGCGGGGGCCTACAAACCAGCCTTTCAGCGCGTCAGCCTCTTCAAGCTTGGCACCGCCATAAAGCCAGCACAGTTCTTCCACTTCGTTCTCAGAGAGCTTGTGATCTACCTGAGTGGCAATCACGCTCTTCTGCGGAGTTGTAAAAAACAATATCATATCGTGGTAAGGATTTTGATGATTTTCGATAATGCTGCAAATTTAGGGAAAAAAGCGGAGTGCGCAAAGTATTTTGTTGGACGCTGCTACAAAAAAGCGTAAATTTGCGCACCCCTCCGTTTATATCATTAACGCCCGTTGACGAAATTCTTGGTTAACGGCCCCATCAGCACATCTGCATATCAACATATTTGCGAGCAAAACGAGTGTCATGAGCAATAGTACACAAGGCAACACACAAGGCAAGACGAGTTTCGGACACGTGTTAAAATACACGGGTCTGTTTGGCAGTGTGCAGGGTCTGTCGATGCTGGCCGGTGTGGTGCGCACCAAAGTGGTGGCACTATTCCTTGGCCCGTCGGGCCTTGCGCTCATCAATCTGTACAACACCATGGCCAGCTTGGTGAGCCAGTGCACCAATCTGGGCGTGTCGTTCAGCGCCGTGAAGGACGTGGCCGAATGCCATGCCGCGGGCGATGCTGCAGCCACCAGCCGCAGTGTGGAGTCGGTACGTGTGTGGTGCATGATAACGGCCCTGTTTGGCACGGCAGTATGCCTCATGCTGAGCCCGCTCATCAGCTGGCTTACCTTTGGCAATCACGACTACACCCTGAGCATTGCCCTGCTCTCGCCCATGGTGGGCATGCTGGCTGTGACGGGCGGCGAAATGGCCATACTCAAGGGGCTTAAACGCTTAAAACGTGTGGCCTTTGTGTCGATGCTGGCGGCTGTGGCCTCGGTGGTGGTGTACATTCCGCTTTACGCCCTGTGGGGCATGGCGGCCATCGTGCCGGCACTGCTGCTGTGCAACTTGCTCATCATGGCCATACACCTATATTACGCCACCCGCGTGATGCCCTGGCACTGCCCGCTGTTCAGCCGCAAGGCGCTGGGGCGTGGTGTGCCATTCATCAAGCTGGGCGTGGCCTACATTGTGTCGGGCGCCTTTGGCCAGGGGGCCGAGTACGCCATGCGTGCTCTGCTGCTGCGCGATGGCGGCATGGACGTGGTGGGCTTTTACAACTGCGGCTACATGCTCATAGTGAGCTACACCTCGCTGGTATTCCTGGCGGTTGAAAACGACTACTACCCGCGCCTGTCGGCCGTGATGCACCAGCGCACATTGATGAACGATGCGGTGAACAAACAAATTGAGGTGTGCGCCCTGCTGGTGTCGCCTGTGCTGGTAGTGTTTGTGCTGTTAATGCCTTTTGTGGTGCGGCTGCTGTTTTCGGCCCAATTTGCCACAGCCGTGGGCATGTCCACCTGTGCCGTGTTCTACATGTTTTTCAGAGCCTTCACCCTGCCGGCTGCATACCTGCCATTAGCTGCCGGCCACTCGCGCACTTACATGGCCATGGAGTTGACATACGATGTGGCACTCACTGCAGCAGTGCCTGTGGCCTACCACTACTACGGCCTCAACGGCACGGGCTGGGCCTTGTCGGTCATGGGGCTGCTCGACTTGCTGCTCATACATGGCTATTACCGCTACAAGTACCACTACCAGTTCCGCTGCCAAGCCTGGCACATCTATGCGGTGCAGTTTGCCTTGCTATGCGGTGCGGTATATGCCGCCCTCGAACTGCCGCTTGCACCGCGCTGCATGGTTGGCGCCGTAGTGGCGCTGACCTCTATCTGGCTCTCGCTGCGCCAGCTCAACAAGGAGACGGGCATGGTGGCCAAGGTGATGCAACGGTTTAAGAGGGGGCGCACTGAATAACAAACTCTTGACAACAGTTCGCTGAATAACATTCTCTTAATAGCAGCCCACTGAATAGCTGCCCACTTGATAGCTGCCCACTTGACAGCAGCCCACTTGTCCACCACCAACTATCACTACTTGCTAAGTAGGTGTTCAAAATTATTTTTACATTGAAAGTGCATTATCGGGGCGCAGA
>OIZF01000291.1_pt1 | contig 35357 bp, 28 predicted proteins | sample 1588471 | NCBI WGS metagenome assembly OIZF01 (sample SAMN03283279) | human gut metagenome | biome: human-associated habitat; material: feces | host: Homo sapiens | place: Peru | collected 2012
GTGTAGGCATCGAACTGCCAAAATCCCGCAAGATGGGTCTCATCTATCATCCTCTTCGCAACCATGCCTTCGACGAACTCTTCAAGCGCATCCGTTCTCACGAGGAGAATGGCGTGGTAGTGCCAAAGAAAGACATCCTCCGCTATCTGGTGGATTACAAGCGCAAGGGCATCATGAGCATCTTCGGCTACATCAGCGACCAGGGGCCTAAGTGGGAGAACATCCACCTGTGGCTTCCTTTCCTCAACCATCCCGAAACCCCGGTGTTTACCGGAGGCGAAAGAATCATGAGGAAGATGAACGATGCCGTGTTCTATGTAGAAATGTCGCGCCCGAAGCGAGGCTATTATACTGCCACTTACAAACTTATCACCCGTGAACCCAACTCATTGCCGGAGCACGAGATTACCCGCCGCTTCTTCCAGATGCTGGAAGAAACCATCCGCAAGAATCCACCTTATTATTTATGGACGCATAACAGATGGAAGCGAACCCGGGAGGAGTTTGACAAGCGATATGAAATCAAAAACGGTAAAGTAATTCCTAAAGAATCATGAGAATAGTTCTTTTCTGTGAAAACAAGTATGCAATAGACATACTTAATCCGATACAAGAACATGTGACAAAGCAGCATTTGCCACACGAGATATTGTGGTATATCCACAAACCAAAGATAGACAGTTTTCCATACGCCGACCAGGTGAAATGGACCAACTCTATTCAGGAAGTCTATGACTTCCAGCCAGAGGCTATCTATGTGCCAGGCAACATTGTGCCTTACTATCTGCCAGGCGTCAAGATACAGGTATTCCACGGCTATGCCGCAGAGAAGAAAGACCACTGGATTATCCGCCGTTACTTTGACACCTATTTCACCCAAGGTCCTTACTTCACTTCCCACTTCGAGGCTCTGGCCAAGAGATATGGAGATTTCGAGGTGTTGGAAACGGGATGGCCTAAGCAGGATTGGATCAAGGAAAACCTGCATAAATATGATGCCGACCGAGAGAAACTGCTCAGGGAAAGCGGCAAGAAGACCTTGATCCTTTACGCTCCTACCTTCTCGCCAAAACTCACTTCGCTTCCTTACATCAAGGAAGAGTTGGGCAAGCTGGCGAAGGAGCGCAATGCCCTGGTAGTAATGAAGTTCCATCCGCTTACCCGTCAGGAATGGGTAGATGAATACCGTGAATGGGCTGCAACCAAGAAGGATGTTCTCTTCATCGACAAGGGAGAGAACGTAACCAAATATCAGCTGATGGCAGATACGCTCATCAGCGATACCTCTTCTACCATCTATGAGTTCCTGCTGCTCTCTCGCCCAGTAATCACCCTCGGCACCATATCCAAGGATATCTACTGGGAAAACATCACGGAACCTGATCAACTGATTGCCGCCTACGACCATGCCCTCACAGACCCTGAGGCGATAGCCAAGAGACAGTGGATAGTAGACAACTACGATCCATATTTGGACGGCAACGTATGCCAGCGCATGCTCGACGGAGCCGAAGACTACATCCGCCGTCATGGTGTGCCGAAGAAGAGAAAGCTGAATCTCTGGCGTAAATATACCAGCATCAAGACATTTGGAAGAATCAAAAAAGGATAAAGATATGCTTAATTTTACAGTAGGACCTGTGATGGCAAGCGATGAGGTTAGAGCCATCGGCGCTGAGCAGGTGCCTTATTTCAGAACAGCAGAGTTCTCCGCCATCATGAAGGAGAACGAACAATTGATGAAGCAGTTTGCCAAGGCATCAGACGATGCCCGCACAGTTTTTATCACAGGTTCGGGCACAGCCTCTATGGAAGCCGTGGTCATGAATGTATTCACTCCTGCCGACAAAGTACTGGTAGTGAATGGCGGTAGCTTTGGTCACCGATTCGTACAACTCTGTGAAATTCATGAGATTCCACATACAGAAATCAAGCTTGAGATGGGGACTCCACTCACGGCAGAAGACCTCAAGCCATACGAGGGACTAGGCTACACCGGCTTCCTCGTCAATCTACATGAGACTTCTACCGGCGTACTCTACGACATCCAGATGATCAGCGACTTCTGTCATCGCAACCATATTTTCCTGGCCGTAGATTCCATCAGTTCTTTCCTCGCGGACCCATTCAACATGAAGGAACTCGGCGTGAACGTAATGATTACGGGTTCACAGAAGGCACTGGCATGTCCTCCAGGCATCTCTGTCATCATTCTCGATACAGAGGCAATCAAGCGAGTAGAGGCAAACAATGTTAAGTCGATGTATTTCGACCTGAAGGATGCCTTGAAGAATGGTGAGCGTGGACAGACTCCTTTCACCCCAGCCGTAGGAACCTTACTGCAAATTCATGCCCGCCTGAAGGAGATAGAGCGCAATGGCGGTGTGGAGAGCGAGAACCAGCGCATGAAAATGCTTGCAGAAGATTTCAGAAGCAAGATCAAGGACCTGCCATTCACCATCGTATCTAAGTCGATGTCGAATGCCGTTACTCCTCTGCATCCACTGAACGCCTCTGCCTACGACATCTTCCTGAAGTTGAAAGACGAGTATGGCATCTGGGTATGTCCTAATGGTGGCGATATGGCAGAAAAGGTATTCCGTGTAGGTCATCTCGGCAATCTGAGTCCGGAAGACAATACTACGCTCGTTGATGCACTAAAGGATATGCAGGCTAAGGGACTGCTATAAAGGGGCAGCTATAATATATATATAATAAGGTATAGAGAACTTTCAAGATAGAGAAACTTATGGTTAAAGTCATCACATACGGTACTTACGACCTGCTTCATTATGGTCACATCCGTCTCCTGGAGCGCGCCAAGGCTTTGGGCGACTACCTTATCGTGGGCGTAACCTCGGATACCTTCGACCGTGAGCGAGGCAAAATCAATGTACAGCAGTCACTTATGGAACGAGTGGAAGCCGTACGTGCCACCGGCATTGCCGATGAAATCATCATTGAGGAATACGAGGGACAGAAGATTGACGACATCAAGAGACTGGACGTAGATATCTTTACCGTAGGTTCTGACTGGAGAGGCAAGTTTGACTATCTCAACGCCTATTGCAAGGTGGTTTATCTAGACCGCACTCAGGGCGTATCGAGCACAGAAATCAGAAGCGAGCAGCAGGTGGTTCGCCTCGGACTGGTGGGCGAATCGCCTATCCTCAACAAGATAGAGCGGGAAAGCCAATATGTCAATGGATTGGAGGCAGGAAAGGTTTTCTCTCTCAACAATAAATATCTCTCAGAGAATCTGCAGGCAGAGGAAAAGCAGGCAGCCAGCTTCCAGGAACTCCTGGATGAAAGCGATGCGCTCTATGTCATCTCTGCCCCAAGCAAGCACTATGCCCAGATAAAGGAGGCATTAGAAGCAGGCAGGCACGTATTGTGCGAATCGCCTATCACCCTTAAGCCTCAGCAATGGGAAGAGCTCAAGGCAATAGCAAAAAACAAGAAGGTAGTCTTGATGGACTCTATCAAGACCGCCTATTCCGTAGCCTATTACCGTCTCTTACTCTTGGCTAAAGGCGGTATCATCGGTGATATCATGTCGGTGGATGCCACCTGCACCAGTCTGGTAGACTTCGACCCGACCCAGGATTCCCAGAAGAGTCTTTACGAATGGAACAGTATCTGCGCCTGGGGACCGACGGCACTCCTGCCCATCTTCCAGCTCCTGGGCACCGAATACAGCAGCAAGCAGATAGCCACCCACTTCCTGGACGAGGCAAAGCGCTATGATGCCTTCACCAGGATATCCTTCCTCTACCCTCATGCCGTAGCTTCGCTGAAGGTAGGACAAGGCGTAAAGTCGGAAGGCGAATTGATTATCTCGGGCACCAAGGGCTACATCTACGTACCTGCCCCATGGTGGAAGACCGATTACTTCGAGGTAAGATACGAGAATCCGCAGAACAACAAGCGCTACTTCTACCAGCTGGATGGAGAAGGCTTGCGCTATATGCTCCTCTCCTTCCTCAAGGCAATCCGAACCGGCAAGGACTTCTCTTACGTATCCGATGATATCTCAGAAGAAATCGTCAGGACTATCGCAGATTTTGAAGCAAGAAAGGAAATGGTCATCATATAGGGTTTTCCTACATGATGACCATTTCTTTTATATTAGCAATAAGCCACTCTTAAAGCAATGCCATTCTGGCACCAATTCAGCTGGTGGAGCTTAACCTGCTGTAAAACCTTCACATGATATTGTTCATTGGTCTTAGAAGCCTCCCGGTGATAGAGATGATACATGATGCCACCCATCTTGAGGGCTTTCTTCCTGATACCCGCAAAGTGCAGGCGATAGGCAAACTCACCATCCTCATGCCCCCATTGCTTCAAATCCTCATTATATCCATTGACAAGAAGAGCATCAGCCTTCCAGTATGCCATATTGCAACCTCTCAGATGATCGATGCGGCGGGCATAACGAAAAGCGAGATAATTTCTCAGCATACGGGAACGGATGCTGTTCAGCATATAAGGCAACGGCATGTTCCAAAGCTTTAAACGGGCATGCTTATCCTGAAGCAAACGTTTCGAAACAGAAGCCTCCAGTCTAACTCTACTGCCACAGACAAAGCAACCCTTCTGGGCAACCTCCAGATGATCAGCAACAAAGTGAGAATCCAATATCACGTCACCATCTACCTGGATGATATAATCGCCCGTAGCCTTAGCTATCGCCTTATTCAGAATGACAGTACGGCGGAATCCCTTATCTTCCTGCCATACATGCACAACCGGTACAGGCGAAGACTTTGCATAACTATCAATAAGCTGCTTCGTTTCCGCTGTAGATCCATCATCGCCAATAACAATTTCGTCTGGCATTTTACTCTGATGCATGGCACTTTCCAAAACCATTCTTAAGGCTTCTGGCCAATTATACGTAATAATGAGCAATGTTACCTTCATACCTAAACTTTTATTACAATTTACCTTTATCTATCTTTTCTTTAAACACTCTTATGACGTAAATCTTGCATGATCCCCCTATTAATTTTACCGACATTCATATAATTTAACAGCTGTTTATGCAAGAAGACACAAGATTCTCTGTTATTATCTATGTAAAAAGGAATAAGTAATAAAAATAACACGATGAATCAGAAATTGTTGAAAAGCCAGACGATATTGGCTATTTGTATTCTAATCTTATCGATCATCCCTATCGTGGCAATAGGTCCTTACCTACATCAGTTTGCGGATGACTATGTATTCGGAGCTCCAGTCTACAAGGCTTGGACCGCCACCCATTCATTAGGAACATGCATTCAGGCTGCATGGGATGAATCCATGCATATCTACCAGACATGGCAGGGTACTTACTCAGCATGTTTCCTGATGGCATTGCAACCGGGCATCTTTGGCAAATACTGGCTTGTACCTATTATTCTATTGGGAGGTTTGGTTCTTTCCACCTATACCCTGGGTTATACAGTATTACGCAGGTTGCTACATATCAGCAAGCTGGAGTACGCTTTCGTTTCTACGCTGTTCGTATTGATGACCGTACAGTTCGTATGGTCGTTCTACGATGCATTCTTCTGGTATAACGGAGCGATGTACTATACCTTATATTATAGTCTTTCGCTGTTTCTAGCCTCCCTGCTCATCGAATTCCATCTTACGAAATCCATCATGGCGAAAATCATCATCACGTTGGTTTCCGCAGCACTCGCCATATTCATTGCCGGCGGCAACTTTGTTACCGGTCTGGGTATGCCTGCCATTCTCTTTATGGCTATCGTATGGATGTGGGTGGAGAGGAAGAAGACTCCTTTCTTCCTGATTTCTATCCTTATGATTTATGCCAGCGCCTTTGCTTTCAGCGTATTTGCACCAGGCAATGCAGTCCGCCAAGCCACTGTCATCGATCAGCCGAATGTGGTTGCTGCCTTCTTTATGGCGATAGGAAAGAGCGTGGAATTTCTTGCTGATGCCATTGGAATCATGGAGGTACTCATGTTTACCATTCTCATTCCATTCCTGGCAAGATTAGCCAAAGCATCCCGTTTCAAGTTTTCTCATCCATGGCTTTATCTGCTCATCTCTTTCCTGCTCTACAGCGCCTTCTTTTTCCCGAACAGCTATGCCATGGGATCCAGAGGAGCTGACAGAGTACAGAATGTATACTTCTATGTGCATCTGTGGATGTTCTGCTTCAATATCTTCTATCTCTCAGGTGCCCTCCAGCGCAGAGCGGCTACTCAGGAACCGGTAAGCGTTGCCATGGTGAACCTGTTTGACGCCATCAAACAGAAATACGATAGATACTTCAAGTGGACACCGGTATACTACTGGCTGGTATTGGTACTGTCTATCTCTGCCAAGCCAACTACTACCAACAGAACGCTCACCCTGCTGCGTAAGGGAACCGCGCAGAAGTTTGACCAACAGATGCAGCAGCGTGAAATTGCCGTAAAGAAAAGCAAGGCAGACCATCTGGTTCTGAATCCGCTCACCGTAAAGATGCCATCCGATGCATTCCACGACATCACCATCTATCCAGGTTACTGGATTAACCGAGGTATGGCAAACTATTATGATAAGAAAACGGTAGTAGCATTGCCTTTCGAAGACGCCGACGAATCACCAGCCCAGCTCCTGGAACGCTGCCGGGAGGAAGTAGGACCGGGCGGAATGACCTTTATCGAAGGAAAATAAAAAACAGACAGCAAATAAGTAAATAGAAAAAGAAAGATATTAGATGAAATATTTGGTATCTTTCTTTTTTTTACTTACTTTTGCACCAAAATTTATATAAGATAAAATGAAGATACTAGTAGTTAGATTCAGGCAGATGGGCGATGCCATACTCACCACCGTGGTACTCAACTCCTTAAAAAAGAGTTTCCCGGATTGCAGTATAGACTTTGTACTGAATGACAGAATCTGTCCATTGTTTGAAGGTCATCCCTCTATCAACAGATTAATCCCATTTACAGACGAAGAGCGACATAGCTTTTTCAAATACATCAGGAAAGTATGGCATGTGGTACATTCCACCCATTACGATGTCATCATCGACATGAGAAGTACCATGAACACGATGCTTTTCGCCCTTTTCTCTCCTTCCACTCCATACCGCATAGGATTGAACAAAGGCTATTGTAAGCTGGCATTCAATCATCTGATAGAACGCAGCTGTGCCGGCAGAAGCATGATAGAATTCAATCTGTCTATGCTCAAGCCTTTGGAGAAAGAAGGTAAGCTGATACGAGATGAGCATTTCTCTCTTTATATTACAGAAGAAGAACAAAAAGCTTACGACCAGTATCTTCAGTCACAAGGTATCGATCTTACCCAACCCATTCTCCTGGCAGGTGTTACAGCCAAGTTAGATTACAAGACATGGAATGAAGACCGAATGGCATGGACTATCCAGCAATTCATCAAAGCCTATCCTCAGGTACAGATCATCTTCAATTACGCCCCAGGCAAGGAAAAAGAAAACGCTTACCGCATTTATGAGAAAATGGGGAAGCCTCAGCAGGTACATATTGATATTGCAGCAAAGAGCCAGCGAGAGCTTGTGGCACTTTCCAACCGCATCACCTCGTACTTTGGAAATGAAGGCGGCGGAAGACACATTGTGCACGCCTGCGGAAAACCATCATTCGTCATCGTTGCTCCTACAACCAACAAGAAGACCTGGCTGCCACAAAACGATGTTCCAGCTGATGGAATCGCCTATACTGACATAACAAACCAGGGCTCCAATACTGAAGCACTTGACAGATTGGCAAAATATGCTCTCATCACAAAAGAAGAGGTTTGGAATCGCTGGTCTGACTTCATCAAAAGATGCCACATATTATAAAAGGTATAGATAACTCTACCAAATTCTACAGAAACAGTTCGTAGCAGAATGAACTGCCACGAACTATTTCCGTTTTTTCATACGATCCTCTATAATCTTGCTGACAGCAACAAACTGATAGATTCCTTCATAGCAGGCACAGATAAATCCTTCCTTACCATCCCGGAATCCACCCTTCTGTATATAAGCACGGAAGAAACGCACAAACGGACGATAGAACAAGGCAGCCATTCCATAATTGCGGTCTTTCTTCTTTTCTATTTCATTCGCAGTATACTGGTTGATCTTTCCCATCCTGCTGGCGATACTGTCATCTGCCAGATGAACAAGTGCCATATCAGCATGAGCCGCCGGTATCTTTTCTATTCTGCCCTTGATAACAGGATCGGCATGAATGATGGCTGGCCATACGGTATCCTTCCTGATAAAGAAACGCAACTGGTAATCTGGATAGAAACAATGCATGAATCTTCCCATAAAGCGACTCTTGCGTGGAACATATAAACCCTGTGGAGCATTCTCCTTCTCTATCAGGGAATAAAGATATTGCTTCAGTTCCGGGGTTACCAGTTCGTCAGCATCAACCACCAATACCCACTTGCAGGAAGCAGCATCTATGGCTGTCTGCCTTGCCGGTTCACAAATCTGATAATTGCCTCTTGGGAAGATAACGATCTTGCAACCATATTTACGGGCAATATCCAATGTATTATCCGTACTCTCCATATCGCAGATTACTACCTCATCGAAGTCTTTTACGGTTTCCAAAACCTCAGCCAAATGCTGCGAGGCGTTATAGGTATTAATAACGACAGAAATGCCGCGCTCTATATTTATTTGACGATTCTCTTCTTTCATAATTTTACAAGTATTTGTCTATTCCGTTATTGCAACGGGTTATATGCTCTTTTTCAACCTTTTCTAAGGCAATATTATGGGTTTCCTCATTAGCCCTGGAAGATTCCTTATGATATAGATGATAAACAATACCACCCATTTTGAGCGCTTTTTTCTGAACGCCAGAATAGTACAGTCGATAAGCTATCTCTGTATCTTCATGCCCCCATTGTGTCAAATCTTCATTATACCCATTTACCCGGATAAGGTCGCTCTTCCAAAACGCCATATTACAGCCTCTCAGATGCGCCAATCTACGGGCATAACGGAATGCGAAATAATTTCTGAGCAGTCTTGAACGGAAACTATTACAAACAAAACTGATAGGCATATTCCATGGTTTTATGACAAACTTATTGTTTGCCAATATACTCATGGTTTCCTTCTGAGATATCTTAACTCTACTTCCACAAACGAAACAGCCTTCTTGAGCCATTTCAATATAGTCGGCAATAAAGTGAGAATTTAAGACTACATCTCCATCTATCTGGATAATATAATCGCCCGTAGCTTTAGCTATAGCCTTGTTTAAAATGGCTGTTTTGCGAAAGCCCAAATCTTTTTGCCATACATGGATAACTGGCTGGGGAAAGTTAGCTGCAAAATGTTCTATCAGCATTTTGGTTTCTTCTGTAGAACCATCATCTGCTATCACTATTTCATCAGGCAAGACCGTTTGACGACTCACACTAGCGAGTACCATCCCCAATGCTTGAGGCCAATTATATGTTGTCATCAATAATGTTGTCTTCATAACTTTACTTTTTTCTAAAACAATGCGTTATATTTTTTCTTGTCTTCCATCGCCAATCATGTTCTGCCTTACCATTCATAAAGTACTGAACCTGAGATTCTTCCATTTCTCTAGCCTTGACATATTCACGGGCTACAAGCTCGAAAACATCCATTCTGCCGGTGAATCTCGTCAAGTTTTCCACACATTCCTTCATCGGTGGATAACCAGTGTAAAACTTCATGCGGTTGATGTCGATAAGAGAGAAGGTATAATGGCCATCAGCCTGAGGCTGATACAGTACATTACCACTGTTCAGGTCGATATCAATGATACCTTTCTGATGCAGACGATTCACAAAGCGGGCAAAATCACCAGCCATAACCTTGTTGAATTCCTTCGGATCGTTCAACTGCCCCGTAATAGGCAAACTGTTATCTACATCAGAGATAAAATAGCAATAGTCGATAAGTCCATTCACTCTTGTCTCAACATATCCAAAGCCTTCAGGGGTAGCAAAGCCATCCTCCTGCAGTTTGACAGCATTCTCATAAGCCCGGCAAGCCTTGGTAGAGCGGAAGAAACTATATCCTATCTTCTGAACGAAGTTAGGGCGCTTGTATCTTTTCACCACCACTTCCTTGTCTTTTCCATCAAACTTCACAATAAAAGCTTTGATTACATTCCTTCCCTGAAAGATGCAACGTCCCTCCTGCTCGAACACATCCGGGATGCGCTCGATAAAACTTCTCATCTCTTCGTATTTTGGATTTATCTTTATCTTCATTTGTTTTCTACACTTTTATATTATCATTGTCCAAGATACTTGGGTACATTTATGATTCCTTCCACACTCTTCTCTTGAGCCACAACGCCAAGATGGGATCACTCATTTCCAGATGCTTAGGAACAGGAATCGTAATCAGATCTTTTACCATCAAGGATTTCTTAAGGCGGGTTACATTGGCGGCAGTACCCAGGCGATAGGTTTCCAATATTGCCGTCTGGGTGAAACCAGTATGTACTCCATTGATAATGGCATGCAGGAAATTCATCTGATAGGCAGAAAGGTCTTCGGTCTGCTGAATAAACAAGGGCTCACAGGCATCCAGCAACCTGTCTATTCCATATTTCAAGTCCTCTTCTGTAGCTGCAGAATCATCCTGTACACGCAACCATACAAACCATGCCAACTGCTGTACATAAGAAGAATACCTATCTGTTACCTGACAGATTTCTCGAGCCAACTCTTCCGAGATATGCTTGCCGGTAGATTCGAAACGCTGACAGATATACTCCACCCAGTCTTTCTCGCTTATCTTGTTCAGATAGAAGAAATCTCCAAAGCGATAGAATGGGTAACTGGCATTCTGGAACATCTGTTCCATCATGTGCTTCTTGCTTCCATAAAGGCAGTAAGAAACATGGCTCTGTAATTGCCATACGCTACGGAGCTTCTTCTGGAAGGTCAATGAATCAGGGAAATCGCCTATCTGCTGAAATTCATCGATGCAGACTACGATATGACAACCTTTAGACCGAGCTATCATTTCCGGAAGTCTCAAAACCTCTTCTGTTGTATTGTTACCTGCATTATACTCCAAAGTCAAAGAGAAATCAGTCAAAGGATCTTGTCCTATACTGATTTTCGGAACGAAACGGCTCAAGAACACCTTGGCATTCTCCATCCATTCTTCCCATTTTGAAGAAGTAGCCCGAACCACAGCTGTGGCAAAAGCATTGATAAAATCATTCTCAGAGCGACAGCCAAAGGCATCTATACGAGCTATCCTGATGTCTTCGCTCTCTACAAGCGAACACACCTTATCCACCAATGAAGTCTTACCCATACGACGAGGCGAAATCAATATCGTATTCACTCCATACGTAAAGTTCGCCTTCAGGCGTTCTGTTTCCTCTCTACGGTCGGTAAAGGAATCTCCCTCCACACGAACACCGAACACAAACGGAGCTTCTTTACTTTTTCTCATAATTACTACCTTATTTTATACTATACAGCTTTTCTTCTGCAAAGAAATTGCAAACGAGCGCAATGAAAGCTGGCTTTCAAATTGCCGAGTGCAGCTTTTCTTCTGCAAAGATAGCCAAAAAAAACAAATTAAACAAGGTTGTTTTAAACAAAGTTGTTTAAAACCATCTTTTTTTTGCAGAAACAGCGATTCTTCGTCTGATAAAAATATAGTTTCATAAATTATACCCTAGGGTATAATACCTTTGGGTATAATTTTGTAACTTTGCAGAGAATAAAACTTCAAGTCCCTGAAGAATAGAAAAACTATATAAACAGTCAATCCCCCATCACGCAGCCAAAGCGTGGTGGAGGATTACTGTTTCTGATAATCTCGTTTTTTTATTGCTGATGTCGCTCAATATACTCTGCTGCCTGGATATTCGAGAAGACATAGTTCTTCAAATCCTGGAACTTAGACTCTTGCTTGGTTTCCTTCAGATTGCCATTCGGCAACACATCATAACAGAAACTGCGGTTCATCGACGGATTATAGACGAAGCAACGCTGATGATCTCTTGCCACAATCTGGTTATCTGCCGAATAGAATACCATCGGGCGCTGCTGCTTCAGCAGATCCACGCCGAAGCCCTCGTACTCATAATTCAGATTCATCAAGCCGAAAAGCGTAGGCATTACATCCACCTGCATGCCCAAGCCCGCATACTGCTGCTGCGGAACACCAGGACCGAAGATGATGAGCGGAATGTGGTTGTAAGACTGAGGCAACTCGCCCTCGCTCTTACCCACCAGCTTGCCATGGTCTGCCTGAATCACGAATATCGTGTTCTTATACCAAGGCTCCCAGCTTGCTTTCTTCAGAAAGTCGCCTATCGCCCAGTCGGCATACTCCACTATCTGCGTTTCCTTCTCCTTGGTCTTCGGCTTGAAGAAATCAGGAATGATATATGGCGGATGATTGCTCACGGTAAGGATGGTAGCCATGAAAGGCTTGCTCGTCTTCGCCTTCTGGTTGATGGTGTTGAGGGCATAGCCCATCTCGAAATGGTCACTCACACCAAAGCTGTTCACCACCTCGCTCTTAGGATAGTTCTCCTGAGAGAAGATGTCATCATAGCCATTGGTCTGGAAGAAAGCCTTCATGTTGTCATACTGCGCCTCGTGGGTCATGAAGAACATGTTCTCGTAGCCATACTGCTTCAACACCGTGGCGATACCCTTGCGGCGCGGAGTCACCGTTCCCTTCATCAGGTTGCGGAACATGAGGGCAGGGAAACTGTAGAGCGTAGCCGTCATGCCATGGTTGGTATGGATGCCGGCACTATAGAAGTGAGTGAATGCCAGGGAATGATGATAGAGCGAATCGAGCGTTGGGGTGAGCGGCTGCTGATTGCCGAAAGTACCCAGCAGGTTTGCCGACATAGACTCCATCAATATCACTACCACGTTAGGATGATTCTTCTTCATCAACAAAGAATCATTCACCACCTCACGCTTCAGAATATTCGTGCTATCCACCTTTCCCGTGATACCGAGCCACTGGCGGGTATTCGTGATAGCCTCAGCGTACGGCATGAGATGCAGCTCCTTGTTCTCCTTGCGCATATCGTCGAGCGCCGAAGTAAGGAGATTGAAGGCAGGATTGATGCCGAGCTGGTTGAGGAAGGAATCCTCGCAATAGTAAGCCTGGCTCACCTTGATAGGATTATAGCCCATTCTGCCACGGATGCCGAAAAGACAGGCACCTATCATCACAGCAGAAATAAGAAAACGGCTGACTACCAGCACCAGGTGCATATTGTCCTTTGGCAACAGGAAAAGCCCCTCGAAATAGCGGCGCAAGCGGACAAGCGCATAGATGAACGCCCCCGTGAACACGAAATAGAGGGCGATATAGAGCCAGTAGGAAGACTCCTGCAAGAGCATGCCCGATGTGGTGGCTACATAGCCGAACCAACCGAAGATGCTGGAATTAATGTTCTTGAAGAAATACTGGAAATAAGGGGTATTGGCTGCCGAAGGCATGAAGGCGATGGCAAACCATACCGCATACCAGATGTTGATGCCACGCAGCAAACGGCGATGACACCATCCCAGGCTGGCTGCAATCAGAAGCACAGCCACAGGCAATACCGAAATATAACAAGCAATGACATTGTCAAACCATACACCCTTGACAAACGCCATCCCCCTACTCGCCCCTGCATCCACAATCATGCCATGCAGGGCGATGAATTCCACCAATCTGAACAGAGTCATCACCAGCAATGCCAATACATGCACCGAAAGGAGATAACCCAAAGCCTTAAAATATCGTTTCATCTTTATTCTACTTTAGAAATCGGGTGCAAAGTTAATAATTATATCCCAATAAAAGCAAAATTTCCCACCTTATTCTGTCTATAAACAAATAATTATATGTAACTTTGCAGACAAAATAACATTATAAGACTTCGATAAGACATGAACATCAAGTACAACAAAGCCCTGTGGCTTATCACTATTCTAGCCATCGTGATGCTGATTCCATTCCTCGGACTCTCTGATTTCAATACCAAGGGAGAACCTCGCGAGGCAGTAGTTGCCTACACCATGCTGGAACATGGCAACTGGATATTGCCTATCAACAATGGAGGCGACATCCCTTACAAGCCACCTTTCTTCCACTGGTGCATCGCTTTCTTCAGCCTTTTCATCGGCCACGTAAACGAGTTCACCTCCCGTCTGCCATCCGCAGTATCGCTGGTATTGATGACCATCGGCGGCTTCGTGTTCTATACCAAGCGCAAGGATACCCAGATCAGCCTCATCGCAGCCATCCTCACACTTACCGCTTTCGAAGTGCACCGTGCGGGAATCAACTGTCGTGTGGATATGGTGAACACCGCCTTCATGGTGGGAGCCATGTATCTGCTCTATCGCTGGTGGGAGAAAGGAAAGCACCAGCTGCCTTGGCTTGCCATCCTCTGCATGAGCGGTGCCACGCTGACTAAGGGTCCTGTGGGCATCATCCTGCCATGCTTCGTGATGGGTGTATTCATGCTTACCCAACGGGAGAACTTCTGGGGCATCCTATGGCGCATGGCGCTAACCGCCCTGCTCTCGCTCATTATCCCATTCTGCTGGTACTATGCAGCCTATCTGCAAGGCGGCGACGAGTTCCTGCGTCTGGTGAAGGAAGAGAACATCGACCGATTCATGGGCAAGATGGCATACGAATCGCATGAGAACCCGACGTGGTACAATCTGCTTACACTCGTGATGGGTTGGGCTCCTTATACCTTATTATTACTGTTCTCGCTCTTCATCCTGCCATGGAAGAAGTTCTCGAAGACCCGATTCCTGGAGAATGCGAAGAAGGCTACTCCGCTGCAGGTGTTCACCTGGCTCGCCTTCCTCCTGGTGCTTTTCTTCTACTGCATCCCAAAGAGCAAACGCAGCGTCTATCTGCTGCCATGCTATCCGTTCATGGCTTATCTCATCGCTGAATACATCGTTTGGATGATGAAGGAGAAGATGGGAGCCATCAAGGTATATGCCGGCGTGATTGCCTCGCTGGCAGTTATCCTTGTGATTGCTACGCTTGTTATACGAGCAGGCTGCATACCAGATACCATTTTCCACGGCAAGCATGCAGCCGACAACATCGCCATGCTCCATGCAATAGGGGATTCTCATAGTTTCCTATTCAACGTATGCCAGATGTTTCTTTTGATAGGGGCTTATCATATATTCAAGGCACTCAAGAAAAAAGAGACAAGCCAAATGATGAGATATACATTGGTGATGATTATCGCAATTTTCATCACACTCGACTCCACCCTGCAGCCTGCCGTGCTCAACACCAAGGCAGACAAGCATCTGGCGCCGGTTATCGAAAAGAAGTTTGATACCAGCAAGCTCTACTCTTATATGTCGGTAGATATGCTGCACTTCTTCAGCCTCAACTTCTATCTGGGCGATAAGATCCAGCAGTTTGACAAGGTATTGCCACAAGACGGCGTGCTGATGATTCCGGAGGAAGACATGCCAGCCTTCAAGGAGAAATTCGGCAAGGACTATACCTTCCAGAAGGTTTGGGAAGTAAGGAGGCTCGTAGAATGGCACCATCCGGTAGGCTTCTATCAGTTTGTAAAGACAAGTGCCAACATCGCACAGAAGAAATAATCAATAATCAGATACAAAAAATAGCATCGGGATTCATCAACCCGATGCTATTTTTGTATCTATCAAATTTATAGTCTTCTTATTTTCTTTCTTCTATAAGATTATACTCTTTCTTCGATAAAGTATCGAGGACGGCGCTTCACCTCGGTATAAATCTTGCCGATATAGACACCTGTGATGCCCACACCCGTGGTGATGATGCCACCGACAAACCACATGGAGACGAGCAGGGAAGTCCAGCCCTGGATGGTCTTGCCCTGGAAATGCTCCACCAAGGCAAAGATAATCATGATGATTGCCACCAGAGTCATCGCCAGACCCAGGAAAGTGATAAACTTCAAAGGTGCAACGGAGAAAGAAGTGATGCCATCGATACTGAAACTCAGCATCTTGGTAAGCGGATACTTGCTCTCGCCTGCCTCGCGTGCCTTGCGGTCGTAATAGACAAATCCCTCACGGAAACCCAACTGTCGGACGATGGCCCTGAGGAAGAGGTTGCGCTCAGGATATTGCATCAATGCCTTGAGGGTACGGTTGGTCATCATTCGGAAGTCAGCATGATTCTGCACCGTATCCTTGTCCACACTCTGCATCAGTTTATAGAAGGCAAGAGCTGTGAATCGCTTGAAGAACGTATCGGTCTTACGTTCCTTTCTTACACCATAGATAATATCCTTTCCTTCCTGTACCTGACGCACCATATCCACAATCACATTCTCGTCGTCCTGCAGGTCGGCATCAATACTAACCATTGCATCACAATGATCTATCGCAGCCTCCATACCAGCCCAAAGGGCATTCTGGTGTCCACGATTATGGGATAACTTGATGCCGTGTACATAATGTTGTTGCTTGGCAGCATCCGAAATCATCTGCCAGGTACGGTCACGGCTACCGTCGTCGACAAGGAGCAACTCCGTATCGGCATCAGTCTTTACTTTTATTGTCTGTATAAGATTGCCAAGCACCTCTAAGGTCTTAGGCAACACGGCTTCCTCGTTATAACAAGGAATCACTATTAATATCTTCATCACTTCTCTTGTTTTCTTCGTTAGCACAGATATTTTCTATTTTGCAAAAATACCCCGATTTTCTTACATACACAAATAAAACGCCAGTTTTTTCATTATCTTGCATCATATTACCCCAAAAGAATGAAAAGAAAAGCAGGGATATACTGAATTCTCACCATTTCCACTTCACCTGTACCTCCAGATCCATCTGACGCGAACCCGCTATTTCCTGCTTTCCGGAAGAGATATGATTGCGGTCAAAATAATCGGTTGTACCCAACTTGGCTATCACCAGCAGATGTTCGTTAATCTCCGAACGACCTACCAGGGCATAACGGATGCCCTCGCCATAATAACTTCCGAAACTCATCTGATAAAGCAATCCCGGCTCATAGACATAGATACGGCTGCCGTAATCCTGCGTATGGAAATAGCCGAAACTACCCGATAACCTCAACCATCGCCAACTGGTTCCAAGATTCTCATTCAGCATATAGCCCCGGCTGATGGTACCTTTCTCGTTCTCCATCAGGCTAGCCTGTTTATTCACCGATAAATCCACACTTGTCTTGGCAAACCATTTTGCACTCTTAAGATTGGCATAAAGCCGTAAGCGTTCGGTAGTTGTACCCGCCTTATCCTTATAACGGATTCTGCCACCTAACGCCAAACCTCTGGAAACCTGATAGATGATGCTTACCAGATTATCCCAGCTATGCGTACTCTCCCTGGTCTGATACTTAGGCCAGACAAAATAGGCAAAATCACTATAGGCGGTGATATTCCAACGACTGGCGGGAGTCCAGGTAAACCCCAGATAGGCTCCGTTTTCATCCTGTACAGCACTCCCCTCGGAAAAACTGTTGCTGAAGAGCGAATAATATCGGGCAGAATAGAAGCGCTGCAACGCCATCAACAGAAAATGATCCGTAAATTGATAAGAGATGGTATTCAATGTAGCAATGGCACCACAATCGCCCGTAGCTGTCTCACCGGCAATATTCCAACGGTGCGAGATATAGCCATAGTCTATACTGGCATTCCAGAATTGGTTGCCTACCGGCGAAAACCGCTTATAGAGCTGAGAAGTATTAGGAGTAAGCGGAAGAGAAAAGGAGGTATAGAATGCCGTGGCTCCTGCATGCCAACCTGCGTGATGATAATTGATGTTACCTCCCACCAAGGTGTTGGAGGCAACATCCTGCTTTGCTATTTCGGAGGAAGTACGATGCAGACCGGTCTTCAATATCGTCTTGATGCCACCCTTGGCAGACAGAGTGGCATCTATCTTGCGATAAGATACAAAACCTGTTATATCAAGTCCTTTCATCAAGGAATAGGTTGCGGCTGCTCCCTGTAGATAATTGGCAGAAGAACGGGAAGAATGTACACGGATAGTGCTCGGCATGGAACGTCCGAAGGAAGAAAGGATAGAGAGTTTGCCAAAACTGAAATCGTTATTGAGAATCAGTCCCAATCCTTCATGCAGACGGTATCTGCCAAGAGTGATATTCTTCCATCGCCCCAACTTCTTCAACTGTATATAAAAGGAATAGAAATCATAACCCAGACCGTTCTTGCCAGAACCAAAAGGCTCACCGGCATCCTGAGCTCCCACGACTCCCATCTTCACATAGTCGCCATATCTAAACTGATAGCGCACGCCATGCCTGTACTTATATCCCAAGTAACCATCGGCGCCCATCACATCGCCCTTACGTTCATAAAACGGCACTTTCAGCATCCCCATCAGCTCATGCTTGCCATACCGGACTATAGTCTTGATGCCAGGAAAACCCTGCCGTGTGACATCGGCAACATAAAAGAAATAATCCATCAGCTGCCGCTGATACCAACTGATGCTCGGAATCAAAGCTAATTCGGCCATACTCTTCATTCCTCCATAGCGATAAACGTATGCCTGAATATCTTCAACCTGTGAAGCCGTGAGAAAAGGCAACTGTTCTAATTCTTCACGCGTAGCCACATTCAAGTTCACCGGATGCTGAGCCAATTCTTCCAGGTCTTCCTCATAATCTTCCCATAACGTAGTCTCGAAGTCCTCTGTCTCAGAAAGTTCCAGAAGAAGCTGTTGCCAGGGTTGAGACGCAGGAGAGGCAGAACTTACAGGAAGCGAGTCCTTAACTACTGAAGAAGACTGAGCACAACAAAAAGAAGCATAGAAAATCTGGGAGCTGCCTATAAGAAACAGTTTCAACAAAAAGGATTTTATGAAATAACAACGCTTCATCTATAGGCAAACGATTATTAATTTTCTTCAAAGTTACTATGAAATCCTGAAAAAGAGTAAGAAAATAGAAATAATCTTTCTCTAAATGAAAAATAAACTGTAATTTTGCGGCTAAATTAGAAACAATAGAGGGTTACACCTCTTTATATATATAGAAACAATGAAACAGAAATTGTTATTCTTGCTGGCGATGCTCTTCTGCATCACTTTGCAAATAATGGCACAAAAGAATGATACCAAACCGGAAGACCGGGCGGTAGACATGGATGCTCCTACCTTCGAGCCGATGGTAAGAGTGGGTAAAGTTCTATTGGACAAAGATAGTATTCAATACGTACAGGTGAACAACGTGTATGTCTATCCGCAGCCGGTGTTCAAAAACGCCAAGGAGCGAATGGCTTACAACCGACTGGTATACAATATCAAAAAGGTATTGCCTATCGCCAAGGAGGTAAGAAAAATCATTATCGAAACAGGTAATTATCTGGAGACTCTCCCTAACAAGAAAGCCAAGGATGCCCACATGAAACTGGTAGAGAAGGGAATCAAGGAAGAATACACTCCAAGAATGAAGAAACTCACCTATGCCCAAGGCAAGCTTTGTATCAAATTGGTATACCGAGAGTGTAATTCATCCTCTTATCATCTCATCCAGGCATTCCTCGGTCCTATCCGTGCCGGTTTCTATCAGGCTTTCGCCGCCCTCTTCGGTGCCAGCCTCAACAAGAAGTACGACCCGAACGGAGTAGATAGATTGACAGAAAGAGTAGTAAGACAAGTGGAGTCTGGGCAGATATAATCTCCGTTCATAGACGCTGAACGGCGGTTCAACGACGTTGAATGTCGGTTCAACGACGCTGAACGGAGATTCAACGTCTATGAACGGAGATTTCAACTGGCTGAAAAAACAAATGTTCCTAAAGAAAGCAACAACTTTCCTTAGGAACATTCTCTTTTATAACCAAATGCGATACTATCCTATTCCTCAGTATAAAGCACCTGAATCATAGTCTGACCCACTGCCTTCAATACGTTCTTATCCAGATGAGTCATATCATCGTTCACGGTGTGCCAGGTAGGACCGAAACTGCTCTGCTGGCAATCAGGATAGTAGGCTATCACATCGATGGTTGGAATCTTCGCCTTCTCGTTGACCGGAATATGATCATCCGTAATCATACCGCCATCACTCTTAGGGAAGAAATTGCCGTATCCTGCCTGACGGGCTGCAGCCCAAACTCGCTTCACGATGCCACTAGCATACTGCATAGACATTCCTTCGCGGTAGAAGCGGGCTCCCTGGCCGCCTACCATATCCAGAAGGATACCATAGCGAGGATTGTAACCCTCTGGTTTGTTCTCGCTCCAATACTGGGCACCCAAAGCCCAACTGTTGCCATCGTCCTGAACATCAGCCCACTGAGGTGTTCCCCAGTCTTCGGTATCGAAACATACGAAATCTACACCTATGTTAGGATTCAGCTTCTTGTCTGCCTGCAACTGGCGGGCTATCTCCAACATGACGGCCACTCCGCTGGCACCATCGTTGGCTGCCAGCACAGGCTTGCGCCAATTGGTACTGTCGGGGTCGTTATCTGCCCAAGGGCGACTGTCCCAATGAGCACAGAGCAAAATGCGGGTTTCAGCCTTCGGGTTGTAATGGGCAATGATATTGGTATTCTTCAATATCGTGCCATCATAACCCTTCAAGTCTGCCTTCTGGGTCTCTACCTCACAGCCAAACTGCTTGAACTTGCTTACAATCCATTCGCCACACTTATCGTGCGCCTCGCTGTTCATCACGCGAGGTCCAAAATCGCATTGCGCTGCACAATAAGCCAATGCCGAATCGGCATTGAAAGCCGGACCTACGGGATTCAGCTTCTCCGCTTCCTCTACCTCCTGAACATCAGGCGAACTTGCGCTGCTGGCATTCTTATAGCTGATGATACCAGCCACCAGACCGGCAGCAACCACCACACCTAATATAATTTTCATTTTCTTCGTCATCGTATTTACTTTGAACTTTCAGATTTGAACTTTGAACTTTATGATTATCTTATAACTGTCGAATTAGCTTTCCCTTTGACCGCCGAACGTTGTTTCGTCGTTCTTCACTCTTCATTCTTCACTTTCCAAAGTTCTGCACCTGCGTCATCACTCTGAGCCAGTTGCCTCCCCATATCTTTGCGATATCCTGCTCGCTATACTTGCGGCGCAGCAGCTGGAGGGTGAAGTTGATGAGTTCAGAAGAATCGGCAAGTCCGCGGATGCCTCCATCTCCATCAAAATCGGTACCGAGACCTACATGATCGATGCCCATCACCTCGATGGCATGCTCCAGATGGGCAATGGCATCCATGATGTCTGCCTCGCCCTCCTTGCGCAGGAATCCATGATAGAGCGTAGTATGAGCCACACCACCACGGGCTGCCAAGGCACGCATCTGATCGTCGGTCAGGTTGCGAGGCACATCGCAGAGGGAACGGCTGCTGCTATGGCTACACACGATAGGAGTCTGACTGATTTCCAGTGCATCATAGAAACTCTTTTCGCCTGCATGACTCAAATCTACCATAATGCCAAGTCGGTTCATCTCCTGAATCACCTTAGCTCCAAAGCTGCTCACACCATTATGGGTATTACAGCCACGGGCACTATCACAGATATCGTTATCGCCATTGTGACAAAGGGTAATATACACAATACCACGCTGTGCAAAGTGCTTTACATTGCTCAGGTCATGCTCCAAAGCCAAACCGTTTTCTATACCCAGCATGATGCTCTTTCTGCCCTTGCGCTTATCGCTATACAGGTCGGCAGGTGTACGGGCTATACTGAGGTAAGCCCTATTCTTGCTGACGATTTCCTCTATCTTATCGAAGATGAGATCGGCATACTGAGCAGGTCCCTGCACATCAAAAGCCACCTTGCTGCTGAAGCTTTCACCTATCTGAGGCTGAGGCAAATAAGCCACCATGGTAGTAGCATCCTGGCGTCCATCGGTCATCTTATGCAAATCTACGAGAATGCGGGAATCACGATGATCGAACTTGATGCCTTGCGGGAAGAACATCGGTGTATCACAATGCGTATCAAGGGTAAGGATGCGCTTATGCAACTCCTTGGCAGCATAGAAATTATTAGCCTGGTTCACAAGCCAATGGAAAATCTTTCCTCCTTCCTCTCCAAGCCATTCCGGATGCCATTGTACGCCAAGTATCTGCTTATACTCGTTGCTTTCTATCGCCTCAATGATTCCATCAGTAGACTTGGCTATGATGCGCATGTGCTTGCCAGGCTCACTTACAGCCTGATGATGGAAAGAATTAACAAGAATCTTTTCTGCCCCATATATATTATATAAGGTGGAATCTTTCTTGATTTCTACACTATGGGTAGGTTCTGAACGATCAGCATCCTGACTGTGCTTCACCATCTGCTTGATGTCCTGATACACCTTGCCACCCAAGGCTATTGCCAATGTCTGGATGCCACGGCAGATGCCCAACATCGGAATCTGGCGATTGAAAGCCAGACGAACCAGCATCAGCTCGGCCGCATCACGCTCCTGATTGATGTTATGAAGACGAGGCGAAGGTTCTTCGCCCATCCACAGAGGGTTATGATCTCCCCCACCCGTCAGAATCAAACCATCGAGATGCTCCAGGGTATTGACGATGACTGTACTATCGGCAACGGGAGGAATAATGACAGGCGTACCACCTGCCGCTATTACCTGCTTATAATAACGATCACGAAGCGTTGCATCAATGTTTTCGTAATTGGCTGTGATGCCTATTACGGGTTGATGCTTCGCTTCGGGAAAAGAAGAGTACGCACCCTTGAGATGCGACTCCAAGTCAAATGTTTCCATTTGTTTATTCTTTTTCAAAAATATTATTCGTCCTCCAAGAGAACAGGAATCTCACGCTTGATACTCTGCTCAAGCGAGATGAGTGTTTCGGTAGAAACCACACCAGGAATTGCCTGCAACTTGTTGTTGAGCAAATCCATGAGCTGCTCATTGTCACGAGCATACAACTTGATGAGCATCGTATAAGAACCGGTAGTAAAGTGGCACTCTACAATCTCTGGGATATTCTGGAGTCGCTCTACTACCTTCTTGTACATATTACCACGCTCCAAGTTGAGTCCTACATAAGTGCATGTAGAATAACCTAAACTCTTAGGGTTTACATCGAAACCGCTACCTGTGATGAAACCATCCTCCATCAAGTGCTGAACACGCTGATGGATGGCTGCACGAGACACGCCGCACTCAGCAGCTACGTCTTTGAAAGGAATACGGGCATTCTTAGAAAGGATGCCGAGTATCTTTCTGTCAAGATTGTCAATCTTTTCCATTTTTGTCTATTTTATATGTTGCTATTTTTAGGTACTCTTCTATACCAGATAGCAAAATTAATAAAATCTATTGAAACAGCAAACAAAATGCACGAATATTTTGCAATATCCGTGCATTTTGTTGTTTTTTATACTGTTTTTAACCAAAAACCTTGGCATTTTGCTACTTTTAGCAGGAAAAACCGTACGCTTATCTGATAACCTCGGAGAAGTAATGATCGCGCAAAGGTTTCACCACTTTATCACCCGTCAAAACTATCTGCTGCTTGAGGCGGATGTCTTGAGAAGAGGCTCCAATCTTCAGTTCATACGTTCCAGGAGCTATGTTCCATTGACGATTGCCTTGATGAGAATAGTAACCAAACTGATCGGTATAGAACTTGATGCATACTCTCTTGGTTTCGCCAGGATTGAGAGAGATGCGGGCAAAGCCCTGCAACTGGATAGGATGAATCTGCTGGTTGCTCTGAGTTGGCGACAGATATACCTGCGCTATCTCATCGGCACGAACCTTACCCGTATTGGTAACCTCAAAGTAGATATTGCTCGACTCTGAAGCCGTAGATAGCTCCTTAACTGTCTGCAAGTTCTTATAGGCAAAGGTTGTATAGCTCAATCCATAACCGAAAGGCCACTCTACACGGGCATCCTGCCGGGTGGAATAATTATAGCAGATAGGCTCATAAACCTCAGTATTAGGATAGCTGACACTCAGCTTGGCAGATGGGGAAATCTTGCCATAAAGAATGTCTGCCACAGCAGTACCACCCTCTTCACCAGGATACCAGGCCTGGATGACTGCTGCACAACGCTTGGCTATCTTGGAGATAACCTGCGCACGACCGCCGAAGACTACCAGGACTACAGGTTTGCCCGTAGCCAAGAGTTCCTCAACATATTCCTCTTGCTTACCAGGAAGCTTGAGACCATCTCGCTCACGATTCTCACCACAGAGCATCACATTCTCACCTACAGCAGCAACGATAACATCGCTTTCCTTTGCCATCGCCAAAGCTTCTGCCTTGTCTGCCTTCTCGCCAGAATCAACCTTGCGATGCAGGAGCTGATACTCCCAAGCACGCTTATCGCCAGACTCTTCAAATTTGGTCTCTATCTCCTCTGTCCAGTCACAACCACGAGAATACTTAATATTAATCCCCTCAGGTTTACCAGCCTGCATTGCCTCTAGCAATTTAACGATATGTGGCAAGTGGCTATCATCCCACTTTTTCTTCCAACTCTGCCAGAAATAGAACATAGAAGGGAAAGAGTAGTCGCCACACATCGCCCAGATAGAATTGGCATTAGGACCTGTGAGCAAGATATTCTTAACCTGTCCGGCATTCTGAGCATCATCTTTCTTTATAAGAGGCAAAACACCATTATTCTCCAACAAGACGATAGACTGGCTGGCAATATCGTAAGCCGTCTGCCGTTCTTCCTTAGTATCAAGTTTTACATCCTCCGTACTATACAGATACGGATTCTTATCCATCAGTCCTGCACGAATCTTATAACGCAAAACATCCTTTACTGCACGCTCAAAGACTTCTTTCTTAACAAGTCCCTTATCCAAGGCTTCCTGTAAATACTGATAGTTTTCGCCTCTAGGGAAATCAACATCATTGCCACCATTGATAGCAGCCACAGCTTTCTGAAGAGGAGTATCTAGTCCCGGCAACTGATCAATGGCTGTATAATCGCTCACCACCATTCCATCGAATCCGAGATAATCTCGCAAAATATCGTTGAGAATCTCACTATTTGCCACGCACTTGGTACCATGAACAGCATGATAACCCGGCATCAAAGCCTTGCTACCTGCCAGACGAATCATCGTCTCATGAGGCAAAAGGATATCTTCCATCATCTCCTTCTCATCAGCATCACCGCCACCACCATATCCCAGATAGTGTTTAGAGCAAGCTCCCACTCCCTTCTTGAGGTCGCCCTGCTGAAGGCCCTTGACAAAAGCAGTACCCATAACGGCTGAAAGATAGCCATCCTCACCGTATGATTCTTCCAGACGATTGAAACTTGGAGTACGGCAGACGTCTACCATAGGAGAAAGCGACAATACGCCACCCATCTTGCGAAGAGCGGTACCTGTCTGCAAAGTCTTGAGCTCAGCCAACTCTGGATTGAATGAACAAGCCTGACCTATCTGCTGTGGATAGACTGTTGCATCTTGCGTATTGATACCCGAAAGAACCTCCTCATGAAAAAGGGCAGGAATACCGTTTGGGGTATGATGTATCAACCAATCTTGTACAACAGCCACACGCTTTCGCAAGAAATTGGCATCAACCAATTCCTGACTGGCGTACTGGGAAAAATGTCCAATACCATAAGGAATGAGCTGCTTGCATTTGACGGTATCCAAATTGCCTTCCGCATCAAAAAGCTCATCCATATACCCACTTCTCAACTGAGCGATACGCTCTGGCTGTGACATTCTGCTGTAGAGTTCATCTACCTGTTGGTTCACTTGCTGCTCCGTATTGTTTATATTACCGCAACTAGCCATCAGCATAGTTGCACATACGGTTGTTGTAATTTGTTTCATCATTATCTTTCAGGTTAAAAATATGATTATTGAAGTTGTTTATTACCAGGTGCAAAGATAATACAAATAAGAGAACTAACAGATTCGCTTTTCCCATTTTTTATGCAAAAGCAACAAACACAAACGTAAAAGAAACAAAGAGGGAGGCATAAGTCCATATGACGCACCTTTTTTTACTCCAGCGGAACCATTGATTAGAAAATATTTCTACTTTCGATATCAGTTGGAGCCTTTGATTGCAATCAACAGTCACTTTTAACATCATTGAAGCCATTGATTGCAATCAACCCCTGTTTTCAAGAGCCGTTGGGACTGATGATTGGAATCAACAGTCACTTTTAAAATCATTGGAGCCATTGATTGCAATCAAAGGCTACTTTTAAAAGCCGTGGATGTTCTGATTCCAGTTTCCATGCCCGCAAAATGTAAAATAGGGATGTAATTAAAAAGAGAGAGGGTATGTCATAAACCAATGACATACCCTTCTCACCTTATTATATATGTAGCAATTACTTTCTTTTCTTTGAATGCGCAGCTTTCTTGGCAGCAGGTTTAACTACCTTCTTGTCGGCACTCTTTACTGCACCCACTGATGCATCATCCTTCAATTCACCAGCAGGCTCAGAAGTTACTTCTGGCTTAACGATGCTAACGAGTTCAAGATCGAAAACCAATGTAGAGTAAGGTGGAATCTGACCTGCCTGACGCTCACCGTATGCCAACTCATAAGGGATATAAAGCTGCCACTTGCTACCTACAGGCATCGTGGTGAGAGCTTCAGTCCAACCCTTAATCAAGTTACCGGCACGGAACTTGTCTGTCTTGGAACCACCATGCTTAGAAGTTGCATCAAAGACAGTTCCATCGATAAGACGACCCTCATAGATAACCTCCACCTCATCAGTAGCCTTAGGAACTTCTCCCTGACCAGCCTTGATCACCTTGTACTGCAATCCACTAGGCAAGACCTTCACTCCCGGTTTCTTGGCATTCTCAGCAAGGAATTTCTCGCCGGCACCAGCCAAAGCTTCCTTCTTGTACTCACCAGCTTTCTTCTCACTAAAGATAGTTGTATCATTGGCAATAGCTGCAACGAAACCACGGCTGAACATGGCTGCATCAATAGAATCCTTAGTGCTCTTCAATTCCTCACGAGTTCCAGGAAGGATGCGCTGAGAAACCATCTGGGCAATCTGCATACCGACGATGTATGCTGTGCCCTGAGGAGTATTTGCCTTATCGATAGCTTCCTCATAACCACGGATAAAATCTGCCATATAAGCAGTATCCACCTTATAACTCTGCTGAATGAATGGTATCAAACCACGTGTAGCATGAACACCGGCAGCATAACTCAAAGAGTCGCTTGCTGTAGCTAAAACCACTGGGGTAACTTTCTTACGCCCCTTCTTCTTGTCTGCAGCATGAACTGTAAACAAAGAAGCACTCGCCACGAGGACGAGTGCTGTCAATAATATTTTCTTCATATTCTTAAAAGTCCTCTTCCTTAAAATAAAGCTTGAGTTCTCTTACAATATCAATTACTTACCACCTACTGAAATCAACTCAATCTTGAAGATCAAAACAGAGAATGGCTTGATCTGACCCTGCTCGCGCTCACCGTAAGCCAACTCCTGAGGGATATAAACTTCCCAAACAGAACCTGCTGGCATGTGAACCAAAGCCTCTGTCCAACCCTTGATAACCTGGTTAGCACGGAGATCTACAGCCTCACCACGCTTGAAAGAAGAATCGAATACCTTACCATCGATTGTCTTTCCCTCGTAGTTAACCTTTACCATAGAAGTATCCTTTGGCATAGGACCATTACCCTCCTTGATAACCTTATACTGAACACCTGAAGGAAGTGTTACAACACCTGGCTTCTTCTTGTTAGCTGCGAGGAACTTCTCACCAGCCACCTTATTTGGACCATATTCCTTCTCCATGTTCTTAGCCTTGATAGCCATCATCTTGGTCTGTGCAAGCTTAGCAGCCTCGTCGATAGTCATCAAGCCCTTCTTGCCAGTAGTACCAGAGATGAAACCAGCCATGAAGTTCTTCAAAGAGATAGTCTTGGTAGAATCCTCACCGAATACCTCATGATTGATACCCTTAACCATCTGGTTAGAAATCTGCTGACCAATCTGAATACCTGCATAGTAAGCAGCCTTCTTCTTGTCATCACCAGCATTAGCACCATCGTTAAGACCCTTGATGAAATCATCCATATAAGCGGTATCAACGCCCATACGCTCTACCATAAACTCTTTCAGACCCTGAGTCTGAGACATACCCATGGCATAGCTCATTGTATCAACATCAGTCTTGAGATCTGCCTTAGGAGTTGAATTGCCACAACCTACAAATGTAGCTGCAGCACAAGCCACGAGGGCTCCGAAAAATAACTTTTTCATTTTCTTCTTTTATGTTTTTATTCTATATTCTCTTATATTACTTTACAGCAACAAGCTCTACATCAAAAATCAATGCTGAGAATGGAGGGATAGATGCACCAGCACCACGCTCACCGTAACCCAACTGATAAGGAATGAAGAAACGATACTTAGCGCCCTCGGTCATCAACTGAAGACCCTCGGTCCAACCAGCAATAACCTGATTCAATGGGAATGTTGCAGTCTGACCACGGTCGTAAGAGCTATCAAACTTCGTACCATCAATGAGCGTACCCTCGTAGTGGCACTCTACCTGATCGGTAGCCTTAGGAGCCTTACCATTTCCCTCACGCAAAACCTGATACTGCAAACCACTCTTAGTAGTGATGATACCTTCCTTCTTGCCATTCTCAGCGAGGAACTTTTCACCAGCTTCCTTAGCAACCTTGCCCTTCTCTGCAGCAGCAGCCTGAGCCTTAGCTTCCTGCTCTGCGAAGAAATTCTGTACCAACTCCTGAGCCTCCTGCTCACCGAGCTGAAGTTTGCCTGCAATGGCATCCTTAACTGCCTGTGCAAAATCGTCGATGTTCAAACTCTCTGCACCCATTGACGCCAACTGGCGACCGATGCCAATGCCCAAAGCATAACTTACTTTATCCATAATTTATCTAAAACTTTGTATTAATATTCTTTATTTTGTCCTTATTGTATTTAAAACGAGTGCAAAGATAACATTTTTCTCGCTGAAAACGATGCTATTTGAAGAAAAATTACTAAATTTGTGCATTCTTAATAGTAAGATTATGAAGAAACTCGTATTTTTAACCGGTGCAGGCATGTCTGTGGAGAGTGGTTTCAAAACTTTTCGCGGCAATGATGGCCTGTGGGAAAACTATCCTGTAGAACAGATAGCTACCCATGAGGGATGGGAAGCTGACCCAACCCTAGTGACTAACTTTTATAACATGTTGCGCCATAAGCTCTATGCCGCTCAACCAAACGAGGGTCATAAGCTTATCAAAGAACTGGAGAAGAACTTTGAGGTAACTGTTATTACACAAAACGTAGATAATCTACATGAGAAGGCTGGTTCTTCAAATGTCATCCATCTACATGGAGAACTGTCTAAAGTTTGCTCTTCTCGCGATCCATACGATTATCGCTACGTAAAAGAATTGCCTGAAGATGATTGCGAGGTAGTACCAGGAACCAAAGCAGGAGACGGCAGTTTACTCCGCCCGTTTATTGTTTTCTTTGGTGAAAGTGTTCCTATGATTGAGCCTGCTGCCGAAGCAGTACAGCAAGCCGACATCTTTGTCATCATCGGCACATCACTCAATGTTTATCCTGCCGCAGGATTGATTTCCTACACTAAGCCTCATATCCCTATTTTCCTGATAGACCCGGGAGCTGTAAATGCCAATGGATACTACAAGATAAACCACATCATGAAGGGAGCTTCAGAAGGTATGAAGGAACTGAAAGATATTTTAGAGAAATAAGAAGAATTTTGAATATAAAAAGAGAAAAGAGGAAGCTTCGATGAACGCTTCCTCTTTTGCTTTAAAATTCTCTCATCTATTTCATTATTATGCCGATATTCTAGTTTCCATGCGAGCCTCGGCTACATTGACTACATAGTCGCCAAGTTTTTCACACTCCTGGATAATGTCCATATACAATGTACCTACACCATAAGTATAAAGGTGGTTATCTACATCGTCCAAGTTCTGGTTTCTCAGCTGAGAACGGAAATTGTTGATTTCCGTTTCAATATTATACGTCTGATTCATATTGATAGACTGACGTTCATGAGTAAACATGAAATTCATTTGAGTCAGTGCCTCATCTACCAACTTAAACATCTGATGGATATTTTCATTCTGCTTGGCAGTAAACTCCTCCTTGTTTTCTCCCTTTCGCTTAATGGTGCGAGCTAGATTGAAACAACTGTCACCAATACTCTCTATTTCAGAAATCGCACGCAACATCGCACGAATCTTCGCCTTGGTATCATCACTCAGATGAGCATCACTTACCTGGTTGAGATACTTTGCTATCTCGATCTCCATATTATCAGAAATGCCCTCATACTTCTCGATACGCTCATAAAGTTTATCGAAAGTCTTTGCATCCTGGGTATCGAGCAACTCTCTCACCATACCAAACATACGATGAATACGCTCACCGAAACTTCCGATTTCCTGCTGGGCTTCAAAGACAGAAAGCTCTGGAGTCTTCATGATACCTGCCTGAATAAAGCGCAATCGGAAATCCTCATCTTCCTTGTCTGCCTTAGGCTTGATAAGCTTACAAACAACCTTTTCCAACTGTGGGATAAACCAAATCAGCACACCCGTATTGCAAACATTGAAACAAGTGTGGAACATCGCCAGAACAATAGGAAGCAGTTTCGCTTTCTGGACGGCAGACATACCACCATTAGGATCATACCCCACAATAGAGCAAACGAAATCCACAAAAGGATAGAATAGACAGAGAACCCAAATCACACCAAAGACATTGAATACCAGATGAGCCAAGGCTGCACGACGAGCTTGGGCATTGGCACCCAAAGCTGCAAGGTTGGCTGTAGCGGTGGTTCCAATATTCTCACCCATCACCAGGGCTATACCCAAATAAATAGGAAGCACACCCGTAGAACAGAGCAAGATGGTAATGGCCATCACAGCTGCAGAACTCTGTACAATACAAGTAATAAGCGTACCTATCAAAAGGAAAATAATAATCGTTAGATGACTCTTCGTATCAAAAGAACCAAAGAAGTCAATCACCGCAGGATTATGCTCCAAATCAAGCGCCTTTCCCGCACTACTCAATAAGACTAGCGAAAAGAAGAGGAATGCGATACCGAAAAGAAAATCTCCGATATAGCGACGCTTCTTGCTATATATCAATATAATACCAAGAAAAAAAGCAGGGAAAACAACGACCGTTAAATCGACATTATAACCCAGCGACATAATCCACGCAGTAAAAGTGGTACCGATATTGGCACCCATAATCACAGAAATGGCTTGAGCTAAGGTAAGCAGACCTGCATTCACAAAGGAAACCGTCATGACGGTTGTCGCGGAAGAACTCTGAACAGCACAGGTGATAAAAGTACCTGTAAGCATACCCGTAAATCGGTTGGTAGTCATAGCACCCAAAATATGGCGCAACTGAGATCCTGCCATCTTCTGCAAGGCTTCACTCATCACCTTCATACCGTAGATGAGCAACGCCAAAGAACCGAGAATCTGAAAAAAAATCACAAGATATTGACTTGTATCCATAATAATTTGTATTTGTGGAAATATTTGTTACGTTTCAGTTGCAAATATAATAAGAAATCTTCTTATTACGAAATATCTATATCGGATATTTCAAATTGTAACAACATTGTAACATCAGAGGCTTTCCAAAGCCTCTAAAACAGGAATGAAGCATTTCCGATGAATAGAAAATGCATATTCCTTTCTTCTACTCTTAAAAAGGGAAAAAAGACGGAATCTGTGCCCATTTTTGTTACATATTTGATAAAAAACAAAAAAAGATGCCAAGAAACTTTGTATTCTCCATTTTTTTTTGTTTCTTTGCCTTATAAAACTATTAACAGTCATATAACAGTCGAAATTATGGGAAAAGGTAAAAAAGGTGGCAAGAGAATGAATAAGGCGCAACTCACTGAGATGCTCCAGGAATTCTTTGCCCAAAGGCCAGGCGAAACGCTCAGCTTTAAAGAAATATTCCGTTCCCTCCATCTTACCACGCATCCACTCAAGATGCTGGCTATTGACGTCATGGAGGAAATGGCATGGGATGACTACCTAGCTAAGGTAAGTGATAATTCTTATCGCTTGAATCAAAGTATTCAGGTGATGGAAGGTAAATTCATTCGAAAAGCAAACGGCAAGAACTCGGTTATTCCTGATAACAGTGAAAACCCTATATTCGTTTCTGAACGAAACTCTATGGGTGCACTAAACGGAGACCGTGTAGAGTTCACCTTCTTAGCTCGTCGAAAGAATCATATCAAAGAAGCCCAAGTTAATAAGATCCTAGAACGTGCCAAGGATACTTTCGTTGGTAGATTAAAGGTAGATAAAGACTTGGCTTATCTCGTAACACCTAGTGATGTTTTTGCTCACAATATCATCATACCTAGACGAAAGGTAAAGGGAGGAAAAACAGATGATAAGGCTGTAGTGCGTATCATCGAATGGCCTGATGGAGAAAACAAAAGCCCTATCGGTGAAGTTGTTGACATCCTCGGACAGATGGGTGACAATGATGTTGAAATGAACTCTATCCTCGCACAATACGGATTGCCTTATAAATATCCGAAGAACGTAGAGGATGCTGCCAACAAGATTTCGGGCGAAATCACAGAAAAGGACTACAAGGAACGCGAGGACTTCCGAAAGGTATTCACATGTACTATCGACCCTAAGGATGCTAAAGATTTCGATGATGCCTTGAGTATACAGAAATTAGAAAATGGCAACTGGCAAGTAGGCGTGCACATTGCAGATGTTTCTCACTACGTAACTGAAGGCAGTATCATAGATAAGGAAGCTGTAAAACGTGCAACATCGGTTTATCTCGTAGACCGCACAATACCAATGCTTCCAGAACGTTTATGCAACTTCATCTGTTCACTCCGTCCAAATGAAGAAAAACTAGCTTACAGCGTTATCTTTGAAATGGATGAGAATGCCAACGTGAAGAACTATCGCATCGTTCATACTGTCATTGAAAGCAATCGTAGATATAAATACGAAGAAGTACAAGAGCTTCTGGAAGCAAACGGCGTAATAGATGGTACAGGTGAGCCTGCTCCTGCAGAGACTAAAGAACACCCATATCAGGGTGAAAACGCTCTTCAACTCATTACACTAGACAAATTAGCAAAGAAATTGCGCGCTGCTCGATTCAAGAATGGTGCTGTAAAATTCGATCGTGAAGAATTGCATTTTGATATAGATGAGAAGGGAAAGCCTATACGATGCTATTACAAACGCTCTAAAGACGCCAATAAACTTGTCGAGGAGTTCATGCTACTCGCTAACAGAACTGTCGCAGAAAGCATCGGAAAGGTCAAGAAAGGCAAAAAGCCAAAAACGCTTCCTTATCGTATTCACGACAATCCTGACCCACAGAAATTGGAAACCCTTCGAGAGTTCGTTGTTAAGTTTGGGTATAAAATGAAGACAGAAGGCACCAAGGGTGCTACTGCCAAGAGTCTCAATAAACTGATGGCAGATTGTGATGGAAAACCAGAAAGCAACCTCATCCAAATGGTAGCACTACGTGCCATGATGAAGGCAAAATACTCTGTACATAACATTGGTCACTTCGGTCTTGCATTTGAATACTATACTCATTTCACTTCACCAATACGCCGCTATCCTGACACGATGGTACATCGCTTGCTAACCAAATATGCTGCTGGTGGTAGAAGTGCCAACGAAAAACATTATGAAGAGCTTTGTGAACATAGCTCTGAGATGGAACAAATAGCACAGAATGCTGAGCGTGACTCTATCAAATATAAAATGGTAGAATTCATGGGTGACAAACTCGGTGAAGAATTCGATGCCCACATCAGTGGTATCACATCCTACGGCATCTATGCGACGATAGACGAGAACCATTGCGAAGGCATGGTTCCTATGCGAGACATTGCTGATGACTATTACGATTTTGACGAAAAGAATTTTTGCTTGATAGGTCGTCGTCATCACAATAAATATTCTTTAGGTGATGCCATCCGTATCAAGGTTGCGCAAGCAAACTTAGAGAAAAAGCAGCTTGATTTCACTCTCGCTGGTGATTTTGCACCTATACGAAAAGAAAAGATAGCGACTGGTGATGCAAATAAAAAGGATAGAAAGAATTCAAAGCAAAAGACTCGTAATCATCGCAAACGTAAATAAGTAGATATATAAGATTTTTAAGAAAGAAAGAAAGGGTTGTCCATCCATGCGATGAGGCAACCCTTTTATTTTAAAAATTAACTTGATAATGTTGCTTGTATTTTGATTTATCAAAAAAGACGATTCCGGCATAATACAGATTGTAGGTAATTCCAGTATATTCGGAATATTGCAATCGATGCCAATACTGCTTGTTTTTCCCATGATTTAAGCCCAAAACTACTAATAATGTACTATCATTGCAAAAAGGCAATATAGAAGAATACAACTCATCCTTATCTATATGATCTAAATCGATAACAACCAAATTCTTTGTGGAAGAATCATATAAGTCATACAAAGTACAAAGTACAGTTTTATAGCATCCTGCGTTAATGTAAGGAAAATAAAGAGATTCAATACTATAACACTTTTCGGGCTGCCAGTAATTAGCTAAGCGAAAAAGAAGTCTGCCTAGCTTATGTTGCAATCTGCCAGGCATCTCATAACGTTCTTCCAATTCAGAATATGCATAATAAGGATAATGCTCATTTATAACATATCGAATAAAGCTATAGGCAGAAGGCGACTGAACACCAAAACCGCGGCAATATTTACAGCGACACAACCATCTCCACCAAGTGCTTAAATAATAAACCATAATTATTTTTTTTTGCAAAGATACAAAATACAATTAGATTATAGAACAATAGAACTCAAAATCTACAATAGATAATAAAAGAAAAGCCTCAGAAATCTTTCGAAATCTGAGGCTCTTGATAAAAGAAGGCGGCTACCTACTCTCCCGCATTGCATTGCAGTACCATCGGCGCAAGTGAGCTTAACTTCTCTGTTCGGAATGGGAAGAGGTGGGACCTCACCGCAATAACCACCTGATAATGGGTTATGACGTATTTGCACACAAGCAAACTGTATTTGATAGTAAAGAACCACCGTCCCTCTCGATTACATCGAGAGTCAACAGCTGAAACTATGAACTTTCCTAAAGAAAGTGTTCGGGCAATTAGTAATGCTCGGCTTTGACATCGCTGTCTTTACACCTGCATCCTATCAACGTCATCGTCTTTGACGACCCTCAATGGAGTTCTCATCTTGCGGCTGGCTTCGCACTTAGATGCTTTCAGCGCTTATCCAATCCAGACTCAGATACCCAGCGGTGCGCCTGGCGGCACAACTGGTAAACCGGAGGTCTGTCCATCA
>OIZF01000292.1_pt1 | contig 35299 bp, 29 predicted proteins | sample 1588471 | NCBI WGS metagenome assembly OIZF01 (sample SAMN03283279) | human gut metagenome | biome: human-associated habitat; material: feces | host: Homo sapiens | place: Peru | collected 2012
CTCCACCTGCTACAATTTTTGCTTCAGACAAATCTAATATAGACAGTTTTCCGTCGGTTTTTTCCCCCTTAAAATCACGACCAGCCATCTCACGGATAAAATTCCAATCCGTACCATTTATCTCACCAATAATCTTCAGATTCGTAATTTTATACATCTCACTAATTGCAATCTTGTTAGGTAAAGTACCAGCCTTATCCAACTTGATTGTAATCTGCTTGGTAATCAAGTCGTCATTAGCTGCTTGAATTGATAAACAGCCAAGCAACATAAATACCGCAGTTAAAAACAGTCCTTTAAAAGTAAAATTTCTCATATTTCTTTTTTTGTGTATATTCTTTTGAAACATGTGTACAGACATCGTCTGCTATTGTTTATCACTTTGTCCTATTCTACATCAAAGGGGTGACCATAATGGTACTTTTAAATATGAAACAATTGATTTATAAGCAACAAAGAGAGGATGCTTCAACTCGGCGTGAGCAGAATGGATATCTGTATGCGAAGGTAAATAAAATATTTTAAATGTAACACCTCTTTCAGAATCTTTTTTGATACAAAGGCGAAAAAGATGAATGTGAAGGCATACAAGAAGCATGTTTCAACATGCTTAATTTGCACTAATATAGAACTCTTGATATTTTCTTCAAGTCCATCTATTCTTAGCCTCCCTTACCCAAGAGGAAATCGTAGAGGCTCATCATCAGAAATCCCTCTTCATTATACCCCGAATGATATCTATCCCCTACAATAATCAGTTTGAGGAAGCCATCGTTTACATTCAATAAAAACGCCAAAGTTTTAGAGAAAAAAGGAGAGCAAATGTTAATACATATATACTCGTTAACCCACTACAAAAGTGAAAAAAAAGTGAAGTAGGCTTCAAAGGTATTGAAGCCTACTTCACTTTTTTTTGTATACATCGTCAAAATGACGATTGACACTATCTGGTCATATCTTGCATTATGCGATTCTCCTTCATTACTTTACAGCCTTGGCAACCTGAGCCATAGCCTTAGCCTTAGCCTTGTCAAGAGCAGCCTGAGCCTTCTTCTGTGCGGCGTCGTTCTTAGCATTCAGCACGTTGTCGTAAAGATTCCAAAGCTTGAACTTGGCTGTAGCTTCCTTGTAAGCCTTGGTAAAGGCATTGGCAGCAGCCTCTGATGCAGCCTCCTGCTCGGCAGTAGCGTAAGCATGCTTATAACCCTTCTCCTTGTTCCAAAGACCACGTGTGAAGTCAGGGAATGTAACAGGAGCACTCTCATTATCCATTGAGATAGCGCCAAGCTCGGCAATACAGCACCACTCAGCAAGATCGTAAACGTCCATATCAAGAGGCAAACCATTCTGCAGACAGTAGATAAGGCGGGCACACATAATAAAGTCCATACCGCCATGGCCACCTACTTCCTTGGCAAGCTTGCCAAACTTCTTAAGGATTGGGCTTTCGTACTTCTCCTCAAGAGCCTTGCGCTGATCGTCAGGCATAAACTCGTGAGATGTAAGGTTGTCTACCTTAGGAGCGTTGCCGGTAGCCTTTAGCTGCTTAGCGTCAACAGCATAGCCCTCGATAGGATACTTGTTGGCAAAACCCTTAGTACCAGTGAGCTGATATAGACGGCTGTATGGCTGAGGATTCATAACATCGTGCTGCAACTCGATAACCTTGCGGTCGGCAGTCTGGATAAGAGTTGTTGTGTGGTCGCCATTGCGGAAGTCGTTGCATGGCTTACCTGTCTTAGCCTCAACAAGCTCCTTGCCCTGAACACTCTTTGTATCCATAGCCACGAGCGATGTCATACGGTCGCCACGGTGGATGTTAAGAGCCTGAGCAACTGGGCCAAGGCCGTGAGTAGCGTATATATCGCCACGGTTCTCGCGGTTATACTTCAAACGCCAGCCCAGCTGTTCTGGGTCCGAACCATTAGGATTCTTCCAGTAATAGTCCCAGAAGTCGCTAAGATTGTGGATGTAAGCACCCTGTGCACGCAATATCTCGCCAAAGACACCGTGCTGTGCCATATTAAGAGTGCGCATCTCGAACCAGTCGTAGCAGCAGTTCTCAAGAATCATACAGTTGAGTTGCTTCTGCTCGGCAAGGTCTACAAGCTCCCAACACTCCTGAAGGTTCATTGCAGAAGGCACCTCATCGGCAACATTCTTGCCATTCTCAAGAGCACACTTGGCTACGATAGCATGGTGTTCCCAGTCGGTTGCAATATATACAAGGTCGATATCTGGACGCTTGCACAACTCCTTGTATCCGTTCTCGCCATAATATACAGCTGCAGGCGCAAGACCACGCTTGCGCAGACGCTCGTTCTGTTTTACAGCACGATCTTTCTCAAAGTCGCAAAGAGCCACTACCTCAACACCAGGTATAAGGCTGAAGTTCTCTACAGCACCAGGACCACGCATACCAAGACCTACAAGACCGATGCGAACAGTCTTCATCTTAGGCAATGCAAGGCTCAACACGTCTTTCTGACCTGCTGGACGCTCAGGAGTTTCAATTACGATTTTGCCCTTGTTCCAATGCCACTTAGTAGATGGCGATAGCGATTGTGCGTTTGCTGTCATTGTGCCCAAAGACATGAGAGCAGCAAAAGCAATACTAAAAAGCTTTAACTTTTTCATAGATTGTTTGTTTAGGAATATATTTTTTAAGTATGTCTGTACACAGGTGTTTTAAACCTACACGTTTTAACACGCTGCAAAGTTACAGCAAAGTTTATTAAAAACGAAATTATAATAGTATATTTTAATGTTTTTGTTTATGTATTTTCAGATATTTACACTACATTTGCAAATATGAACGGAAATATTTTAGATACTGATTTGAAAGACAAGCGCATAGCTGTGCTTTTGTCAGGTGGAGTTGACAGTTCGGTAGTTGTATACGAATTGGCACAACTTGGACTGAATCCCGACTGTTTCTATATAAAGATAGGTCCTGAAGAGCAAGAAGAGTGGGACTGCACAAGCGAGGAAGACCTTGAAATGGCTACGGCTGTTGCAAATAGATTTGGTTGTAAGCTTGAGGTGGTAGACTGCCACCACGAATATTGGGATCAGGTGACACGTTATACAATGGAGAAGGTTAAGGCGGGTTTCACCCCCAACCCAGATGTGATGTGCAACCGACTAATCAAGTTTGGTGCCTTTCACGAAAAGCGTGGACACGACTACGACCTTATAGCCACGGGCCATTATGCACAGACCGAAGTGGACAACGATGGTCGCAAATGGCTCGTTACAAGTCCGGACCCTGTAAAGGATCAAACCGATTTCCTGGCTCAGATATACGACTGGCAGCTTAAGAAGGCTCTGTTTCCTATAGGACATTACGAGAAAAACGAGGTGCGCGAAATTGCCGAACGCGAGCATCTTATTAATGCTAAACGCAAGGATTCGCAAGGCATCTGCTTCTTAGGACAGATTAACTACAACGAATACATACGCAGATACCTTGGCGAGCAGCCTGGAGATGTGGTGGAGATGGAAACGGGCAAATGTATTGGCAAGCATCGTGGACTGTGGTTTCACACCATTGGTCAACGCAAGGGTCTTGGCTTTGGCGGAGGTCCGTGGTTTGTTATAAAGAAGGATGTAGCCAATAACATTCTGTATGTGAGCCATGGCTACGACCCGCAGACAGCCTATAAGCAGGACTTCGTAATACACGACTTCCACTACCTGACATGCGAGGTGCCTATGCAGCACATAACATTTAAGATTAGACATACACCAGGCTATTTGCCAGGCACTATTGAGCAACTGGAAGACGGACGACTTGCCGTACATGCCGAACAACCAATACATGGCGTGGCGCCAGGCCAATTCTGTGTGGTGTACGACGAGAAGCATCACCGTTGCTATGGATCGGGAGAAATTACGCTATAACTTCAGATTCAGAATGAGCATATATTAAATGGCAAAGTATATTATATTAAATGACAAAGTATATTATATTAAATGGCAAAGTATATTATATTAAATGGGCAATTAATATAATATACTTTTTGAAGTAAAACAACAGAAATAAAAAGAGCGATTGGGAGCTAAATGCCCAATCGCTCTATTTTGTTGTATATAGTCTTACGGTCTATGCCCAGCAAGCGTGCAGCAGCAGCCTTGTTGCCATTGGTCTGTCTTAGGGCAGCAACTATTCGCGAACGCTCGCTATCTTCGTCGTGCAGCGCCATTGTAGGCTCTGGCTGAGACGGAGGCATGGCTTGCGACAGTTCAAGTGGCGTAATATATTTGCCACGTGTCAGCAATACAGCACGCTTTACCACATTGTTAAGCTCGCGCAAATTGCCTGTCCAGGGGTGCGAGGCAAGCATCTCGGCAGCAGCCGAATCGAATCCTTCCACATCGCGGTCGAGTTCCTCGTTGGCATGACGCACAAATAGGTCGGCAAAGAGAAAAAGGTCGGTGCCACGTTCTGACAGCTTTGGCATGTATATAGTAAACTCGTTGATGCGATGGTATAGGTCTTCGCGGAATCCTCCATCAGCAACAGCCTCAGCCAGATTCTCGTTAGTGGCGCACACCAGACGTATGTCTATGGGTATTTCTTCTGTACCTCCTACTGGTCGGATACGACGTTCTTGCAGCGCGCGAAGCAATTGCACCTGCACGTCGTAGCTAAGATTGCCCACCTCGTCAAGGAATAGAGTGCCGCCATTAGCCATCTCAAAAGCGCCACGTTTGTCGGTATCGGCACCAGTAAAGGCACCCTTCTTATGACCAAAGAATTCGGATGCCGCCACGTCGCGTGGTATTGCTCCACAGTCGAGAGCAAAGAATGGGCGGTCGTGACGCTGACTTAATTCGTGTATTCTGCGTGCCACATACTCCTTGCCTGTACCAGATGCACCAAGGATGAGCACAGACATCGGCGTCGGGGCAACAAGTTCCACATAGCTGTATAGTTGTCTTGAAGCCTCGCTCTTGCCTTCTATATAGCGCGGCGAATCTTCACGTTTCTGGCTCTTGACTAGCTTGTTTCGTACTGGTTTGTCAGGTGCGGCAGGCGTGGCAACCGTCTGTACCGGCTGTGCGTTTGCTGCTGAAAGGGCGTCCTTTATCTTCTGCAACAAGATGTCGGGCTGTACAGGCTTTGCTATATAGTCGGCAGCACCCGACTTCATTGCAAGCACGGCATTCTGCACTTCGGCATAATTGGTCATCACAATAAATGGAGCATTGTTGTCGTGGTCGCGCATCCATTTCAGCAGACGCAATCCATCATGGTCGGGCAATCGTAAGTCGGACAGCACAAGGTTGGCTGCGTTGTCCACAAGCAGTTTTACTGCCGCGCCCACAGATGTAGCCTTGTCTACCTCAAACCCTTTCTTGCGCAACCAAGTCTGCAACATGGTGCCAAAAGCAATATCGTCTTCTACTATTAATATATGTGGCATATATCTACGAATGTTTTGTTTGTCAATGCAAAGTTAGTCATTTTCCACTTACCAAACACCGTTATCTGCATATTAAACTTGCAATGAGCGCAAGATATCCCTCAGTTTGTCGGCAAGGCGCAAGGCAATATTGGCAATATCCTCCTTGCTTGTGCTGCCTATATGCTCGGGAATTATGGGTGTAAGCCATTCGTTTTCGCCTGGCTGCAACATCTCGAGCAACGGCATAGCCTTATGGGCAGCCCTCGACACATGCTCAATATCCGACGTGGTGGCAAGCAACTCCAGATACTCGGCTACCGAACTGCGTATGCTGTCGGCTATCTGGTTGGCGGCTTCGTTATCACCATCTGCAAACTGCATTATCACGTTGTGCAAGACATCGGCTTTGGCAGCTGTGTCTTCTTCGTGCGCTTCGGTTGGCACATCATCTGGACGTACAAGAATACCAGTTGTCTGACTAATCGTGGCAGCAAGTGTTTGCAATGAAAATGGCTTGAACAGACAAGCATCGAATCCCTCATTGCGCAGTTGTGGCAATATGCTTGGCTCATGGGCTGTCATTGCCACAAACTTCATAGTCATATTCTCATTGTCGGCAATGCCACGTAAACGGCGCATCATCTCAGTACCGTTTATCTCGGGCATCTCGATGTCGGTGAATATAAGTTGAGGTTTTAGCTTCTGTGCAAGTAGCAAAGCCTCGTCGGCATGTGTGGTTGTAGCCACGTCAAGACGCAATCCACCAATGCGCGACAACATCTCACGCAGCAACTGTATTTGCAACTGGTCGTCGTCGATAACAAGTACAGCAAGGCTGGCAGTAGGTGCATTGTCGATTGTAGAGCGGGTGTCGGTTGGGGGCAAGCAACTATTCTCCACACTCTCCTTTACCATTTCTACAGGAATTGTTACGATAAACTTGGTTCCCCTACCCTTTTGCGAGTTAACCCTTATACTGCCATCAAGCAATTGCACAATCTCGCGGGTTATAGACAGTCCAAGCCCCACACCCTCCTTACCTTGCGCACCGGGCAGACGTGTAAAGGCATTGAATATACGTTGCTGCTCATCGTCGGTCATTCCACATCCGGTATCAGCCACACTTATAATCAATCGGTTGCCATTAAGTACTGAGGTTACAGTTATCGAGCCTTGGTCGGTATACTTTATTGCGTTGCTTACCAAATTGTTTACCACTTGTTTAAGGCGCGAAACATCTGAACGGCACATTGTTTTAGGCGATATACGTATGTCGCCATTAAGCTCAAGGTGCTTTGCCATTGCCAAAGGTTGCAATTCAGCCACACATCCTCCAACAAGCGATGCAGGTTCGAAGCTCGACAAATGTGCCTCTGCCTTGCCATTCTCCAGTTGATGATAGTCGAGCAAGGACGTTACAAGTTGCAGCAGATGCTGTGCCGAGTGCTCAATATTATGCAGATAGTCAACGGCTTTAGGGCGGTCTACATAGTCGGAAAGCAAGCTTATGAAGCCGGCAATTGAAGCTGCCGGAGCCTTGATATCGTGCGTAATGGTGAGCAAAAGTCGCTCGCGTTGCTGCATTATTCGCTCTGTCTCGGCCTTTGCAGCCACAATACGGTCGCGGTCACGTCGCTCACGTCGTATGTCGCGCAAAATATTCACAACCAGTATGGCAGCAAGGATTATGGCAAGCAGACCGAAGGCAAATATCTTTACGATGATAAGGCGGTGCGAGCTGACAGTCTGGTCCACAGCCTTGCGCATAGCTTTGTGCTCGTCGGTCTGAATATCCTCAAGCAGTTCGCTTGTTCTTCGTGCCAGCAAAATACTAACACGTTGCAGCCTCTCATTGCGGTTGGCTATCACTATCTGTTGACGGTTATTGGCACGTTGCTCCTCATTGCGTATCTGCGCAAGGGCATTAGCTACGCTGTCAGCAATGTTTAGCCGGTGGTTTATTGTGTCTGTTGGTTGCTGTCGAGCAATCTGCGTAACGCCTATAGTGTCGGAATGTTGACGGCGGAAAGCGTCGCCAAGACGTCTGAAGAATCCGCGTCTGCTCTTCACAATCTCGTATACAGTCTCGTGCTGTTCGTTTCGGCCCGATGTTTTAGGATGGATAACAACCGAGTCGCGTCCGCTGTGCAATGCTTCCACCTTATTATTATAGTATATGTCGCGCTGATCCTTGCCCATTTCGGCAAGGACAAGCAATGTGTTCTCGCGTTTGGCATCGAGCAAGAGAGTGAGTGAGTCGATACGACAACGTTTTAACGAATCGGCTATAAAAGGACGCAACCTGCGCAATTTGTCTTTTGAACTATTGAGTGCCTCATCAAAGTAACGCCACTCGTCTACATCTCCAAGCAGCACCGAACGTTCGGCATTTGCAGTCTCGAACATAGATGCCACAAGCGAGTCGACCAAATCGCGGCGCGCCATAAGTTGTTCGGATGCTTGGTTGATGCCCGACAACGAGCGTGTGTTGTCGTAGGCCATCAACGTGGCCGACAAAAGTACAATGGCAAGCAAGGCATAACCTATTATTATTTTGATGATTGCTATTTTGGCTCTCGACTTATTCATAACGGTTCTGGATTGAGGATGCAAAATACGACAAAATATACGAGATATGCAAGAGGTTTAAGTCTTATTATGTTAAAAATCAAACAGCCTGTATCTTCTTGTCGAAACAAGACGATACAGGCTGCAGCTGTGTACTACTAAATATGTCAGGAAAAATGCGAATTGTCCTTTTCCTTGGGTCTATTAGACCAAGCTTGCTGAGTCTACCGAAGAAGAATCAACCTGTGTAGAATCGGTTGACATCAACCATGCAGTCTCGTCTGAACTTGGGTTCAACTTGGCTGTTGAGTCGGTTGGTTCTTGAGTAGGCTCCTGAGCAGGCTGTTCTGCCGGTGCAATTGTGTCGTTCTCGGTAGAGTCGGTTGCCATTACAAGACCCATTTCTGACTTAGCGCTGTTTGCGAATACACTGCTTACTGATACCATCACCATAGCTGCTATAGCTGCAAAAAATAACTTTTTCATAATCTTTATATTTTTAAGTTGTTAATGTTAATTGTTTACGCCATATAAAATGCAATGGGCGTGCCAACTTTTTACAACATTACCATAACTTATTGATTATCAGACCATATAGTTATTTCGTACAGAAGCGTGCCATATCTTAAAAGCGTGGAAACCTGTGGAACATGTGTGGAATAATTCCACACATTACCTATTGTTCGTTAGGAAACAACAACGCTCTATCACGCTTGGCTGCGGCATCTGTCCATTCTGATGGAACGAAGCGCCAGTTATTATGTGGAGCAACATCTACATTACCCTTTGCGCGTACATATTCTATTATATAGTCGCGCAGAGTGTGGTCGCCACGCCAAACAATACGACTCTCTAACTGGGCTTTCTCTATACCAGCTCCATTGGTAAGCAATCCACCACCGCCTGCAGCACGATAGCTGTTGACAGCCACACGATAATGGTGCGACTCGTCAAACGGCATTCCGTCTGCCATACTTGTTATTGTTATGCGCTGTCCGGCAGGCTTGGTTACATCCACAATATAGTTTATTCCGGCTGCGCTGTCAAGATTGTAGAACGGAGTGGCAAGTCCAAAGAACTTGTCACGACCAGCATCGCCGATGTTTAAACGCAACAGATGATCGTCGGGAGATGTCATTGTGTTGGTCCAACGCTCATAACTATTCTCAAGATAACTCTTTATTTCCTTGCCCGTGAGGTCGACAACGCACAACTCGTTCTCATAACTGTACAGTTTGTACATATCGCTGAGTGTTGCCGCACCAGCCTTTACGGTTACATCAAACGACAATGGACTGGCAAACGACACATCTGCATGGCTAACCGAAAGCATAACGTCATGGATGAAGTCGACCAAAGAACTGTTGCCAAAGTAGCAATCGCGCGATGTCATAGACGATACGAAACTGCCCACCTCGGTGTCTACATATCGCTTAACCTCGTCTATCTGATTAGCGAAAGCCTTCATATAAGCCTCGTCCATCTTCTTCTGCGATATGTCCACAATGTTTACGCTAACCTTCTTGCTCTTCTTGTCAACCACAAACTCGGCATCAGCCACATTCATGGCATTATTGGCAGGGTTGACAATGATGGTTGTAGAGCCATCGCTGCTCTTTACTTCCTCGTAGTGTACAGCGTGGTCGTGACCATAGAATATAACATCAAAGCCTGGCACACGGCGCGCTATCTCAAGGGTAGCATCGTTTAGGTAGCCATTGGTCTTGCTATAATCGTGTATACCAGTGTGGAAGAGTCCGACAATGATATCGGGACGCTCGTTCTTCTTAACTATATCAATCCACTTTTGAGCCGACTCAACGGCATCCTCAAAATGCATTCCGCTCCATAATGTCTCCGATAGCCAAGACGGTACACCAGGTGTGATAAGTCCAATAACGGCTATCTTCACACCATCACGATTGAACAACACATACGGCTTGTAATAAGGCTGCGAGGTAGCGGTATTGGTGATGTTGGCACCAAGCATAGGACAATCAAGCTCCTTAACCCACTTGTCGTACACGGCATGACCGGTCTCCACATCGTGGTTGCCCATTGTATGCACATCGTAACGCATGTAGTTGCTAACCGACGAGGCTATGTTCTCGGTATCGGTACGTACATAATTATAATATGTAACCATGGGCTGACCCTGCAACACGTCGCCTGCATCCATAAGCAACAAACGGTCGCCATAGATTGTACGCAATGAGTCGACATACGACGACACTCTTGCAAGCGAGCCACCTACGGGTTGCTGACGAATAAAGTCGTAAGGAAAGAAACGACCATGCACGTCGGTAGTCTCTATCATTCTTATCTTCACTGTGCCACGTGCCTTGTTGCCGGCGTAAGTGGCTGTAGAGACAGCAAGCGACATGAACGCTGCTGCCATAATGTTTGCAATGCTTAATTTCATAATGCAAAGATACTGAAAACTTGTCAGCAACTTTCATCCCATAATGGTTAAAAATGAGGAAACATGGAATAAACCATCAAAAAAGCCGAATAAGTTTGCTGATTTTGTTAAAAAGCTATAACTTTGCAAGTCACCCCTTTTATATATTTATATCAGGTATAACAACAAAAGCATGAAAAAGATTATTAGTGCAGCTATGACTGCCGCAATTGCATGCCCATTGGCAACAAATGCGCAGACCAAGCTCGACACAACAAAAGTGCAGAACATCAATGAAGTGGTGGTTAAGGCTGTGAGAGCCCCCAAGACATCACCATTTGCAGTAGCCAACATCAAGAAACAAGAGTTGAAGCAGTTTGCTACAACTGGCAGAGAATTGCCATTCCTTTTCGCACGCACACCAGGCGTTATTGCATGGAGCGAGAATGGAGTTGGTACAGGTACGACATACATGCGTATGCGTGGCGCAGCTGGAAGCCGTATCAACGTTACTGTTGACGGTGTGCCATTGAACTCACCAGAAGACCAATGCGTATTTTGGGCAAACATGAACAGCTATGCTGCCCTTGCTGGTAGCGTACAGATTCAGCGTGGTATCGGAACATCTACAAATGGCGATGGAGCCTTCGGCGGCAGCATATCGCTTGCTACTGCTGCTCCATCACTTATACCTACTGTAGAACTAACGGGTTCGTATGGAACTTTTAATACATGGAACACGGGCGTTAACTTCTCTACGGGCCTCATCAACAACCACCTTATATTCGACGGTGCTTATCATGAGACAAATACAGACGGATTTGTACATGGCACATCAGGCCGTTCGGGTTCTTATTATGGCGGACTGACTTGGCTTGGCAACAAATTCAAGATTTCGTACAAGAACATTGGCAACTTCGAGAAGACTGGTCAGGCTTGGAACGGTGTGGCTGCTTGCAACTATGATGGCGACACAAGTCTACGCGACTATGGCATGATGAACTACCGCGACATGTACAACAACGGACTCGGCAAGTTCAACTCGCTATACGAGGAGCTTATATTCCCTGAGACAGAAGGCGGCAAGTTTACTACAAAGAGATATCAGCTGCGCGACGGATCGTATTGGGACAAGACTACCGACAACTTCTACCAGAACCACAACATACTAAACTTCACATGGCAACCAAGCGAGCACTGGAGCCACAGCCTTACAGCCCACTACACCTACGGACGCGGCTACTACAAGGAGTTTAAAACCGAGAGCGAGCTGGGCAAGAAGTATGGCCTTAACATTTATGACAACGAGGGCAACCTTATCCAGTCGGAGGCTGTACGCAAGAAGGGACTTACACAGAACAACTATGGTGCCCTGTACAACATTAACTATAAGGACGAGGCTTGGGATGTTATGGGTGGTTTAAGCATGCAGCTTTTCCGTTGCAACCACTGGGGATACCTTACCTATATTGCCAACGAGGATGTGGAGAAACAATTTCTAAAGAACGGCAAGTATAAATACTACGACTCGGATGCCGACAAGAACGACTATAGCTGGTTTGTAAAGGCCAACTATACATTCGCTTCTAACTGGAATGTTTTTGCCGACTTACAGATGCGCTGTGTAGACTATACTACAGACGGTGTGAACGACAAGTTTATCAAGACCAAGAAGGATGGCAAGAAATACTACGAGCAGCACAGACTCGATATAGACAAGAACTATTTCTTCGTAAATCCTAAGGCTGGCATAAGTTATACAGCTAACGGTCATAAGGCTTACGCATCATTGGCTTATGCCAACCGCGAGCCTGAACGCAACAACTTTACTGACAACGGCAACTATCCTACACCTAAGCCAGAACGTCTGCTCGACCTTGAATGGGGTTATCAGTACCAAGGCAAGCACTGGTATGCAGGTGTAAACTTCTACTATATGGACTACTTTAACCAGTTTGTACAGACTGGTGCAAAGAGTGATATAGGCGAGGCTCTTACTACAAACGTTAAGAGCAGCTACCGCATGGGAGCTGAACTAACAGCTGGATGGAATCCATTGCCTTGGATTTCGTTTGAGGGCAATGCAGCATTGAGCCGCAACAAGATTAAAAACTTTGACGAGTGTGTGGAGAGCTGGAATGCAGAGGCTGACGGCAGCTATACCGTACACAACCATTACGACAACTCTACGCTTGCATATTCGCCATCGGCTATACTCAACGGATTTGCAGATATACACTTCGCAGGTTTACGTTTCACATGGCATACTAACTTTGTAAGCAGCCAATATCTGGACAACTCGCAGAGCACAGACCGTCAGCTGCCATGTTTCTCGCAGACCGATATCAATGCTACATATACATTGAATCTTTGCAAGGACATACTCGGCTTGAAGCAGATTGTACTTGGTGCTGACTTCAATAATATATTCAACCGCCACTACGCTGCATCTGGCTATGTATACTACGATTGGTACAACGACGGCAAACGCTCGTCTACACTGGCTTACATACCAATGGCTGGATTCAACTGCATGGGTCATGTCAGTCTGAAGTTCTAACAACATACTTATGACAGAGTTCATATCACAACATTGGCTCGACATATTCACCACGATACTCGGCATAATATACCTTGTGCTCGAGTATCGTGCGAGTATTGCCTTATGGATTGTAGGCATTATCATGCCTGCACTCGACATCTACCTGTATTGGACACACGGTCTGTATGGCGATGCTGGCATGGCTGTATACTACACCCTTGCAGCTGTATATGGCTATGCTGTTTGGCAGTTTGGCAAGAAACAAGGACAGACAGACAAACAACCATTGCCTGTAACACATATGCGCAAGTCGCTATATCTGCCTACATTCGTATTCTTTGCTGTGGCATGGGGCGTCACCTATTATGTGCTTAAGGAGTTTACCAACTCTACCGTTCCACTGCTCGATGCATTCACCAATGCCATGAGTTTTGTTGGACTCTGGGCTTTGGCACGCAAGTATGTGGAGCAATGGCTCTTCTGGATTGCAGTTGACGCCATATGCTTCTATCTGTACGTAATAAAGGGCATACCATTCAAAGCTGGTCTATATGGCCTATATACTGTAATAGCAGTCATGGGTTACCTCAAATGGAAACGAATGGCAGCCAATAATAAATAAACATCTTATTATTATATGTCTTGCAACCTACTACTTATTAGACACGGTGAAACCGTGGACAATGTGAACCGCATAATGCAAGGTCAAACACCTGGCAGATTGACTGACAACGGTGTAGAACAGGCACGTTTGCTTGGCAAACAACTTGCACATATGCATATTGACGCCTTTGTGTCGAGCGACTTAAAGCGTGCTGTTGATACGTGTATAGAGATTGCCGCTCCACATTTCAACGGCGACAAAGACAAGGCTCTTGCAGCTATCGACCAAACTAAATTGTTACGCGAGCGCGACTGGGGCAGCTTTACTGGCCGATTCATACCCGACCTTAAAGATGCCAAATGGACTGACGACATCGAGTCGCAAGACGATATGTTGCAACGAGCAACCAAGTTTATAGACTATATACGACGCAACTACGACGGAAAGACGGTGGCTGCTGTGGGACACGGCATTATAAACAAGGCTATACAGGCTGTATTCTACGGCAAAGAAATGAGAGACATAAAGAAGATGGACAACGCCGAAATAAGACGACTGTCATTATAAAAGAACTTACTCTATAGATTGGTACGGATAAACATACTGTACCTGGTATCATTAAAAAAGTGCGGACCCTGCTTTGCAGAAGTCCGCACTTAACGCATAAAAAAATTGATTTGAATTTAAATCCTGATAAATCTTTTAACCATTTCTACCTATTAATGTATCTATTGACAACTACTATTAATATCTATATATCATACCAATCGTTCAATCATTGCTTTTATTCGTTATTTATACATTAATCATCACTTATTGTTGCCAATTATATATTAGTGTTGTTACTTTTATCTGCGACTGCCAAACGAGCCTCTTGACGGTGCATTGCCACCTGAAGAGTTGCCACGTGAAGGTGAACTAAATGTGCCACTGCTACGACCTGAACCAAATGAACCTCCCCTACTGCTTCCAAATGATGATGAAGGCTGACTATGACGCGGTGTGAATGTTGGACGAGGACTGCTGTTAGTACGTGGCGACTCGTAAGTAGACTGTTGTCTTACAGTTGTACGTGTACTGCTTTCGCGCGTTCCAAACGAACCATTACCATTTCTCATAGAATTGACACGATCGCCCACTGCTCCTCCATTGCGATAACCGTTATTGCCATTATTTACATTCGGGGCATTATTGCGATTGCCAAAGCTTCCGTTGCCACGATTGACAAAGCTTCCGTTGCCACGATTGCCATTATTACCATTATTGCGATTGCCATTATTACCATTATTGCGATTGCCAAAGCTATTGTTATTGTTCTGCTTAACCATTCCAGCAGGACGATTGCCAAAACTCTGACGATTGCCACGTCCATAATCACCACGGTCGAAACCATCACGCATACCGAAATAATTTTTGCCATGACGTGGCTTGAAATCACGTCCATGATACCATGAACGACCGTTATTGTGATGCCAAGAATGGCCTCCGCAATAGCTTACATATACACGCGGACGACTAAAGTAGAAATAGTCACGATACGGATAACGTGCGTATATACCAAATCGCCAATAGCCTCCACTATAGTAGAGAGGGCGATAGAAGTAGGCTGCATCGCAGAAAGCACGGTACTGCCAATCGAGCAGAATGTAGCTTAAGTCGAGGTTGCGATAGCGCCAGTAAGAGCCATAGAGGTCGTCTACTGTATTGACACTCATCAGATAGTCGAGGTTTATCTCATAAGCAGCCTCATACTGGGCATCGGTCATATTAAGCTCATATGCCATCTTGTCGGTGAGAAACAGAGCCTGCTGGCGAGCCTGCTCGTAACTCATTGCATTTGCCGTAAACGTAAGCGTAAACAACAAAGCCATTATAGATATAAACCTTTTCATAATATCGTTGTTTTATTTGTTCGACGTATAATGTTGTTTCTTTACACTTGCAAAGTTAGCAATACATAACAACACAACAAAAGGATTTTCCCTAAACACATGGGGAAAATCCCTATAAGACTCAAAACTGTCAATAAGTCAAAAAAAACGCAACCTTTGTTGTTCATATAAATAATAATGTATATATTTGTTGGTATTATGAAAACCTTAGCAAGTTCTTTGCTCCGAGCACTGTGCGCTATAACAGTCGGAGCGTTGCTCGTTAAATATCGCGAGCAGACAGTAGAGTGGATTACAATAGCCATTGGCGTATTGTTCTTCGTGTCGGGAGTATTCTCGTGTGCCACATACTTTGTAGCACGCGGCAAGAAGTCGGACATTGAGGTATACGATGCTGACGGCCGCAAGCTTACGGTCACACGTCCGGTATTCCCCATCGTAGGATTAGGTAGCCTTATACTTGGCATTATACTTACTATTATGCCCATGGCTTTTATGAGCTACCTTATGTATCTGCTTGCCGCTATCCTTATATTAGGAGCGGTGAGCCAGTTTGTTAATCTCATAGCAGCATCACGCATTGCTCACATAGGCTTATACTTTTGGGTAATACCCGCCCTTACGCTTTTGGTGGGTCTTATTGCCATAATATCGCCTACAAGCATTGCCTCGGCACCGCTGTTTGTAATTGGCTGGACCATGATTGTGTATGGAGCCGTAGAAATGCTCAATGCAATAAAGATATACCAGTTGCAGCGTTTCGTTGAGCGCAACTCGCATAAGATGCCTACCACAACAACCCAAGACACGGCAAACGATACTGATGAAACTGAAAAAAACAAATAGAATACTTAAAACTAAAATAAAACATTCTACTATGACAAAAACCATTAAATTTACAATGCGTCATATATTGACGCTGATGTTTGCACTTGTATGTTGCCTACAAATATCGGCTGCCGACGACTTCAACACCTTTATGAAACGTATACGCAAAGACTCACGCCGCAACCCTAATGTGGAGAAGTGGCTTAAACTGTATGATGCCGAGAAGGGTTCGTTTAGCGATATCGACTACTCGCGTAACGACATAACCAACTGGCCACCACAAAAGCATCTTGAACGACTTGAAGATTGGGCTGCAGCATATGTAAACGAAAAGAACAAGCACTATGAAGATGAGGCGCTTGCCGATAACATCATCAAAGCACTGCAATTTTGGCAAGACACCAACCCTAACTGTAAGAACTGGTGGTTCAACCAAATAGCCGAGCCTCAGGCTCTTGGCATTATTCTAATACAGATGCGCGCTGGAAAAAAGCAAGTACCTCAAGAACTTGAAGCAGCCATACTTAAGCGTATGCTTACAGATGGAGGTGATCCAGCAAAATGGACTGGTGCCAACCGCACAGATATATGCCTTCACTGGATTTACCGTTCGTGCCTTGAGCGCAACGAGAAAGATATGCAGAAGGCTATGCAATTGGTATTCGACCCCATACGCTATACCACAAAAGAGGGTTTTCAGCACGATGGCTCTTACTTTCAACATGGCACACAGCTATACATTGGCGGATATGGCGACGAGATATTAAAGGGTGTAACCCAGGTGGCTATGTACGCTCTTGGCACTCAATATGCTTTGGATAACGACAAGGTGCAGCTATTGAGCCACTTTATGCGCGAGACTTATTACCCCTCTATACGTGGCAAGTATATGCTGTATGATGTTATGGGCCGCAGTATGAGCCGCGTTAACACGCTAAACAAAAGTCGCATGGCAATATTTGCACGCCGAATGATAAAGCTCGACCCTACGCATGCCGATGAGTTTAAGCAGATTGTAGAGCGTCTTACTGGTAAGCAACCTGCGTCGTATGCAGTAAAACCTACGCACAACCATTACTTCCGCGCCGACTATACAATGCATGTGCGCAAGGGATACACTTTTGATGTGCGAATGGTGTCCAACCGCACTTCTCGTCTTGAGTATGGCAATAAGGAGAACCTTAAGACCTACTTTGTGTCAGACGGCTGCAACGCTTTGGTGAAGAATGGAGATGAATACTTCAATATATTCCCTGCATGGAATTGGACACGTATACCTGGTACCACAGCACCACAAATGCCTGAAGTGCCACTTGCACAACACGATTGGCAACAGGAGGGAACATCACAGTTTGCAGGTGGAGTTACCGATTCTATCTACGGTGCTACAGCTTACGCCTATGATGATACTTGGGCTGGCATTAATACAAAAGCAAAGAAGGCATGGTTCTTCTTCGACAACGAGATTGTGTGTCTTGGATCTGGCATTACATCAACTAACGACAACATGGTACTTACTACTCTAAACCAGCGTCTTGCACAAAAGACCGACGCCGTGCTTTATGCTGAGGGCAATAAGGTGGTAACAGCTAAAGATGGCGACCATATCAAGGCTTCTAACATCAACTGGGTTAGCCACGACGGCACTGGTTATGTTTTTCCTAATGGTGGCAATGTGATGCTCGACTTCGATACACAAAAAGGCAACTGGAAGGATATTAACCGCAGTATGCCTAACCGTGAGGAAACTTTTCAGGTTTTAGCTCTATCTCTTGACCACGGCATTAAGCCTGCAGATGCCTCATATGCCTACATCGTAGTGCCTGAGGCTGGCGATGCAAAGTCGCTTGATGCCTACTGCAAGAAACAGCATGTCAATATTCTAAGCAACACTACCGACATTCAGGCGGTTGAGCAGACTGATCTCGGCATATGGCAGGCTGTATTCCACAAGCCCACTACTCTCAATGCACGCAACATTACACTTACTGTCGACAAGCCTTGTATTGTTATGGTGCGTCGCCACAACAATGGCAACGTAACGCTGCATGTGGCTGATCCGGCACAAAAGCAGGAACCTATAAACGTGGAGATTAAGCTTAAGGGTAGCCTTAAAAAGGCTGTTAAGCAGATGTGCGACTTTACTGGCACAGGCATATACGCTGGTCAGACTAAGGTATACAAGCTGAAATAAGCTGGAGTATCAGCATAAATAAACGGTCATTACACGAGAATTAATAGCTTGTGTAATGACCGTTTATCGTATGACATTAATATATAATAGGTATATTATGCATTCAGTCCTTCGATAAATTTCTTCATCTCAGCCTCGTGCTCCTTAGCCTTGAGGAAGAGATGCCACTGGTTCTTGGCACGTACAAGGTTGTGCTCAGGATACTTGCACTTCCAATAGTGGTCGCCATTGAGATAGTCCCAAAGGAATCGTACTGCCTGCATATATGGGAACAATTCAGCAGCGTAAGGAAGAAGCGAAATCTCGAGAGGTGTAAGGAATGATGAAGCCGACTCAATGTATCCACGTGTGAAGGCTTCGAAGATATCCATACGAAAGTCTATCTTGTCAAACTCAGGCGAATCCTCAGCAATAGTATTGGCACCAGTGCGCAAGAAGTCGCCATAATCGCTAACAAAGAGCGATGGCATAACAGTATCGAGGTCGATAACACAGAGCACACGGCCATCCTTATCAAACATCATGTTATTCACCTTTGTATCGCAATGGCAAACATGCTTCTTAAGTTTGCCTTCACGGAAAAGACGCTCGCCAAGGCACATCTCCTCGCTATACTTCTCAAGTTCATCAATAAAGTCTTTAACACCAGCTACACGTCCGGCACGGTCTTCCTTTACTGCCTGACGCAATTGGTCGCGACGCAACTCCATATTATGGAAGTTAGGTATTGTCTCGCCAAGACGGTCGGTAATATCTGCAACCTGAGCCTCAAACTTACCAAATGCCTTACCTGCATGATATGAATACTCTGGGTTAACTGTCTCTACAGTGATGGCATCAGGAATAAAGATAGACATACGCCAGAACGTGCCGTCCTCGGTCTTAATATATGTTTTGTCGTTGTCGGCCTTTACGAAAGTCAATACACGACGGTCGATGTCGTCGGCTCCTTCCTTCTCAAGCTGTTCGCGGATATGTGTAGTTACCTCATAGATATTATGCTGCAAGAGGTCTACATCAGTAAATATAGAGTCGTTGATGCGCTGCAAAACATAGTCGGGTGCATCTGGCTCAACGGTGTTCACTTTGTAAGTGTCGTTAATGAGTCCATTGCCCAACGGCTTAACTTCAGAAACGGTGCCTTTAATGTTGAAATGGCTGATAATTTGGTTGAGATTGTTCATTTTATAGCTTGTTTTTAAAATAAATCAGATTTAATGTAGTTATTTATTTAGATATTGCGTCATAATATTATAATATGTGTGACGCATTTGCAAAAATACGTAAAAACATTCTTAGTACAAAACTTTGACGGTCATTTAACAATAAATAATATGAAGAAAATCTTAATTTCACTCTTATTTGCGTTGGCTTCTGGTGTTTGCGCCAATGCACAGTTGCTTTATCGTGTATCGGGTGCCAACCTTAAGAAGCCTTCTTATGTGTTCGGTACTTTCCATCTTGCCAACTCTCCATTTGCCGAAGGGATTAATGGCGTACGTCAGGCTCTCGACTCTACCGACCAGGTTTATGGTGAGTTGAATTTTGATTTTATGCTTAATCCTGACAGTATGCAGGTGATGCAAAAACATATGCTCCTGCCTGAGGGCAAGACATTAAAGACTGTACTCACAGCCGATCAGTATAAGAAACTTGACGCTGTATTGGTTGACTTTATGGGTGTTGGACTAAGCAATCCTATGGTGGCTCAGCAGATGGGACAATTGTCACCTGCCACTCTGCTTACTCAGTTGCAAGTGTTGCAGTATATGAAGGCACATATGGGCGAGTTTGATCCTACCAACCTTATCGACCAGTACTTCCAGAAGCAAGCAAAACAAAACAATGAGAAAGTAGATGGACTTGAGACTCTTTCGTTCCAAGCCAACCTTCTTTACGGCACACCTCTTAAGCGACAGATTGAGCAACTCGACTGCTTCCTTAACAATCTTGACTATTATGCACAGCTTACCGAGCGTATGGCTAAGGCTTATTATGCACAGGATCTAAAAGGATTGCTTGATGTAATGAACGAGAAATTTAACACTACATGTGATGCCACACCTGACGAGATAGCTAAGCTAATAGACAACCGCAATGTTGATTGGGCAAGCCGCATGCCTGCCATTATGAAGACTGCTCCAACATTGTTTGTTGTAGGCGCTGGTCATCTGCCGGGTGATAAAGGTGTATTGAAACTGTTGCAGAACAAGGGATATACTGTAGAGGCTGTTAAGTAAAAAATACAATTAAGCCTAACGTATATTCTTACCGAATACAATATAGGCGGTATGGCTTGTAGCCGTACCGCCTTAATGTTAGCTCATTAAAGCTAACGCTTATATATAACTATTTTACTTAACCTGAATAACAAGATACTTGCTTGTAGACCAGAACAACTGCGGGTTGTTGATGCGAAGCACATACATCTTGTTGGCGTCACGCTGCAATGTGTACGAGCTTGACGGATGCATGGTCAATATCTTAGCCGACTTAGAATAGAGCTTTACCTCCTTCTCTATACGGATGTCTATCTTGGTAAAGTAGTTCTTGTTGAAGTTCGACTCCAGAACATGCGAACCGTCTATAATGTGCTGGTCCTTAAGTTCCTTCTTTGTACCAAACACATACCATGCGGTATTGAGCTGCTTGTCTTGAGCATTAATGGTCTCTGTCTTCTTAGACGATTCTGTCTGCAATGAAGACACATTGTCGTTAAGCGAATTTACTGTCTTGTCGAGTTCGGCAATATGGATATCCTTAGCATCAAGCTCGGCACGTAGTTGGCGCAATTCCTGATCCTTACTGTCAAGCTGCTTAACAAGGTCTTCTATACTTTTGCGCAACTGATCGCCCTTAACACTCGACTCGCGCATCTGCTGACGCAACTTCTCTATAAGAGCGCGGTTCTGCTTCATTGTACTCTGAATGAACTGGATGTTCTCTACAATCTGGCGGCGCTTGTTGGCACCTTCGCCATCCTTTACAATGTTCACTCTATTCTCAGCCTCGTTAATCTCGCGCAAACCCTCTTGTATCTGGTTGAACGTCTCCATCATGTCATTGATTTCGTTGTCCTTCTGCGAGATAATCTTCTGTAATGAGTCGTTTTGCTCGAAGTTCTCAGTCTGTGGCTTCTTTTGGTTACCTCCGCACGAAGCGAACACTGCTAAAGCCAATGCAAATAGTAAAAAAGAAACGTTTTTCATATTTGTCTGATTTTTATTAGTTATTACTATTGTATATGGTCACAATTTGGTTGCAAACATCTACTCTTCATTCTCTGCCGAATCCCTAAACTTCTTCTTTTTGAACTCTTCGGGTGCCGCCTCGCGCATAGCATAGCGTTCCTTATTGCTCAGTTTGGGCTTCTTTTCCTTGGCTTGCGCCTTCAATGCCTTAAGAGCCGACATCTCGCCCTCGCCGCATCCTGCTACCACTATCACTATCTCGCCACGTGGTTCGGTAGATTGAAAGTGATTGATTATCTCTTTAAGAGAGCCTCGCACACTCTCCTCATGTATTTTGGATATCTCGCGACATACGCTGGCTTGGCGATCTTCGCCAAAGACAGAGGCAAACTGCTCTAATGTCTTTACCAATCGATATGGTGACTCATAGAATATCATAGTGCGAGTCTCCATGCGCAAAGCATCAAGCAAAGTCTGACGTCCCTTCTTCTGTGGCAGAAAACCCTCAAAGCAGAAACGGTCGCAAGGCAATCCCGACGATACTATAGCTGGAACAAAAGCTGTTGCTCCAGGCAAGCATTGCACGGTTATTCCTGCCTTAGCAGCCTCACGAGATAGAAAGAATCCTGGGTCGCTAATACCCGGAGTGCCAGCATCACTTATAAGCGCAATGGTTTCTCCCGCCTTAAGACGCTCCACAATAGATGCACTTGTGCCGTGCTCATTAAACTTGTGATGCGATGCAAGACGGTTCTTTATGCCGAAGTGCTGTAGCAATATGCCTGATGTGCGTGTATCTTCTGCAAGCACCAGGTCGGCTTCTTTCAATATACGGATGGCACGCATTGTCATGTCCTCCATATTTCCCACCGGAGTGGGCACAATGTACAATATACCCATATTAGGCGACAAATATAGCTATATTAATCAAGAACAACAAAAAAACAGACTGTTTCTTTGCAATTTTTAAAACGTCTTTGTAATTTTGCACCTATCATGACAGTAAATTTAGTGGGCGAACAGCATCGCCAAGGTAGAATAGAAGTGATATGCGGATCGATGTTCTCTGGCAAGACCGAGGAATTGATACGCCGTATGAAGCGTGCAAACTTTGCACGCCAGAGAGTTGTTATATTCAAGCCACAGATAGACAAGCGCTATTCTGAGAAGAATGTAGTGAGCCACGACCGCAATGCCATTCCGTCGACACCAATAGCAAAGGCTTCCGAGATACTGACAAGTTTGAGCCGCAACGACAATGGAACATTCGATATAGAAGTTGTGGGCATCGACGAGGCTCAGTTCTTTGATATGGAGCTGGTGGATATCTGCAACACTCTTGCCAATAATGGCGTGCGTGTTATCATTGCTGGTCTGGACATGGACTTCAAAGGCACTCCATTTGGGCCTATTCCTTCGCTATGTGCTATAGCTGATGAGGTGACAAAGGTTCATGCTATATGCGTAAAGTGTGGTGCACTTGCCTATCTTAGCCACCGTCTTGTACACAACGACAATCAGGTACTCATTGGAGAACAAACCGAATATGAGCCGTTGTGCAGGGAATGCTATAATAGAGTGAAGAACGAAGAGTGAAGAGTGAAGAGTGAAAAGTGAAAATGGAAAAGTGAAGAGTTAAAAGGGCATACAATTTACACAACAAAAAATCAACAATATGGCAGAACAAAAGATAACATTCGACAAACTTGTAAGGTGGGTCGGCTCTGGCTCGCTTGTACTGGCAGTGCTCTACATTACAAACTATCTTAGCAGTGTGTTGCTGCCATTTTTCATTGCATGGCTCTTTGCCTACTTGCTCTACCCTATGGTAAAGTTTATCCAATACCGTATGAAGGTGAAGGTTAGGGCTCTTGCCATAATCATTGCTATGCTGATTGTACTGAGCGTCATCGGACTTATGATTTACTTCATAATTCCTCCTATGATAGACCAGTTTCAGAAGCTGTACAGCTATCTTATGCATTGGCTACACCAAACTACACACACCAACGACCTTACTACTCTTGTAAAGCAATGGCTTGAGCGAAACCAAACAGATATAGAACAGTTCTTCAAAAGTAGCGACTTTAAGGAGACTCTTAGGAACACCATGCCTAAGGTGTTTGCATTTATAAGCCAAACCGCCACCGTGGTGATGAGTATCACGGCCTCGTGTATCACCTTATTATATATGTTCTTCATTCTGCTCGACTACGAATTTCTTACAACCAACTGGATTAAGATATTCCCCAAGAAGAACCGACCTTTCTGGCACGCGCTTGCAGGCGATGTAGAACGCGAGCTTAACAACTATATACGTGGCCAGAGTCTTGTGGCGCTGTGTATGGGCATAATGTTCTGCATAGGCTTCAGCATAATGGACTTCCCCATGGCCATTGGCTTGGGCATACTTATTGGCGTAATGGACCTCGTGCCATATCTGCACACATTCGCCATCATACCAACTGCCTTCCTGGCAATGCTAAAGGCTGCCGACACAGGACAGAATTTCTGGATGGTGTTTGGACTTGCAGTCGGTCTGTTCATTGTTGTTCAGATTATAACCGATATGATTGTAACACCTAAGATAATGGGCAAGGCTATGGGTCTGAACCCTGCTATACTGCTGCTGTCATTATCGGTTTGGGGTGCGCTGTTGGGCTTCATCGGACTGATTATAGCACTTCCTCTAACCACTCTGCTCATTGCTTATTGGCAACGATATGTTACAAAGGAGCATCAAATAGAGTAAAAATCACGCCTATATTATTCGATACTTCACCTACTTTGCTCGTAATTTCCTCTCAAATAATTTGCCCGTATCGAATTATTGCAGTAATTTTGCACACAGATAGAATGATGTGCAACACTATTAGGCACATATATAATTTAGTAGGCACATATATAATAAGGTATAAAGAACAAAAAGGAAGGTAGGTAATTGTTATGTCAATATCCAAGACTCGGCAAAAACTCGTTGATGTGGCAAGGCAACTGTTCGCCAAAAACGGCATAGCCAACACCACTATGAACGACATAGCTGTGGCATCAGGAAAAGGACGCCGCACGCTGTATACATATTTCAACCGAAAGGAAGACGTGTACTCGGCTGTTATCGAGGCTGAATTGGAACGACTTTCAGATAAACTCGACGAGGTGGCTGCTATGAAGATGCGCCCACAAGACAAGATTATCGAGCTTATATACACCCACCTAAGCATGATACGCGAAACTGTGGTGCGCAACGGAAATCTTCGTGCCGAGTTCTTTCGTAATATATGGATGGTGGAAAAGGTGCGAAAGAAGTTTGATGAGGATGAAATTGAATTGTTCCGCAAAGTATATAGCGAGGGCAAACTTGACGGAGAGTTCGATATCGACAACGTTGACCTTGTGGCCGACATAACACACTATTGTATCAAAGGTCTTGAGGTGCCATTCATATACGGACGTATCGGACACGGCATGACCGAAGAAGCGTCGAAGCCGCTTGTTGCTAAAGTGGTATACGGTGCATTAGGAAAAAGAATTAATAATTAATTAATAAACTACAATTAATAATTAAAAGAAAATGGGATTATTAACAGGTAAGACTGCCATCATCACTGGTGCAGCCCGCGGCATCGGAAAAGCTGTCGCTATGAAATTCGCCAAAGAAGGCGCAAACATCGCATTCACCGACCTCGTGCTTAACGACGACATGGCTGCCGGACTTGAGGCTACACGTAAGGAAATCGAGGCTCTCGGCGTTACCTGCCGCGCATATGCCGGCAATGCTGCCGACTTTGAAGAGACAGAGAAGACTGTTAAGCAGATACATGCTGACTTTGGCTCTGTAGACATTCTCGTAAATAACGCTGGTATCACAAAGGACGGTCTGATGCTCCGCATGTCGGAAGCTCAGTGGGATGCTGTACTTAACGTAAACCTTAAATCGGCATTCAACTTTATCCACGCTTGCTCTCCTATCATGCTTCGTCAGCGCAATGGCTCTATCATCAACATGGCTTCTGTAGTAGGTGTTCACGGCAACGCTGGCCAGTGCAACTATGCTGCTTCTAAGGCTGGTATGATTGCCCTCGCCAAGTCTATTGCCCAGGAGCTCGGTCCTAAGGGTGTACGTGCCAACGCTGTTGCTCCTGGATTCATCGAGACTGCCATGACAGCACAGCTCTCTGAGGATATCCGCAAGGATTGGATGAAGAAGATTCCTCTCCGTCGTGGCGGTAAGCCTGAGGACATCGCTAATGTTTGCGCATTCCTCGCTTCGGATATGTCAAGCTATGTTAGCGGTCAGGTTATCCAGATCGATGGCGGCATGAACATGTAATTAACAATAAGTTTCAAAATAAAGAAGGTAGGAGGGTATGGCGAGCCATATCCTCCTACTTAATTTCATACCCTAACTCTTATGAACGTAGTCTACGAAGACAACCACATTATCATCGTCAACAAACAGAGCGGCGAGATAGTACAGGGCGACAAGACTGGCGACACTCCGCTCTCCGACATCGTTAAGCAATACATCAAGGAGAAGTATAATAAGCCGGGCAATGTGTTCCTCGGAGTGGTACACAGATTGGACCGACCAGTTAGCGGATTGGTTGTATTTGCCAAGACATCCAAGGCCTTATCTCGTCTCAACGAGATGTTCCGTACGGGCGACGTGCACAAAACCTACTGGGCTATTGTCAAGAAGAACGACATTGCACCAGAGGCCACACTTACCGACTGGCTTACACGCAACGAGCGACAAAACAAAAGCTATGCACACAACCGCGAGGTGCCAGGTGCCAAGAAAGCTGTGTTGAGCTATAAGGTACGCAGCATGTCTGACAACTATATGTTGCTTGAGGTACGGCTTATGACTGGACGACATCACCAAATTCGCTGTCAGCTTGCACACATGGGCTGTCCTATAAAGGGCGACCTGAAATATGGTTCGCCTCGAAGCAATCCCGACGGTAGCATATCGCTCATGTCGCGCCGAGTGGAGTTTGTACATCCCGTATCCAAGGAAACAATAGCTGTTGAAGCACCTGTACCCGACGACCGCCTTTGGTTGGCTTTGGCGCAGAATGCAGACTAACAACAAAACATTTTATCCCAACAACATCGCATCTATATAATGAACCGCACTTTTCAACATAAGATATCCATACAGGCTATTGCCGCGGTGGTACTGCTTGCGGCATGTGCCTTGATGCTGTTTCTTAACCGCACGGGCATAACGCCTCTTTTAGGTATGGTGCTCTTGATTATTGGAGCTGCTGCCGTAGACCGCACGGTGCATACCGAATACATTATGACTCCAGACAACAAACTCGTTATATCGCGTGGACGAATAGCCAAGCCTATTGTTGTAAACATAGAGGATATCGTGGCTGTACGACCCGTACGCGGACTACTATTTGTGGCGAGTCATATTGTAATAGAATATGGTGCGGGACACTTTACATCGGTGCAACCTGCCGATAGCGAAGGATTTGTTAAGGAGCTGAAACGCAGGTTGCAACAAAGCGACTCCACAATTGAATAAGCCTGATAGACCAATGGCTGTTTCACGATAAACAATAGTTGAAGAGCCCACAGAAACAATAAAACAAATGAAACTTTTTTATTCACGATATATATATACGCTTGTCGCATTGCTGATGTCGTTGGCTATGGCAAATGCTCAAGACGTTACCGAATATGACGATGAACAAGGCATAGACACCATCGACTCGCTTGGCGTAGATACATTTGAGGTGGCAAGACAGGCATTGCCTTGGGACCAGACTGTGCGCAAACATCTCGACCACTTGCTCAATCATGAGATGTTCAATACATCTCAAGTGGGCATTATGGTGTACGACCTTGATGCCGACTCTACAATCTATGCACATGGCGAACGCCAGTTGCTTCGACCGGCCTCAACAATGAAGGTTATTACAGCCATTACTGCAATTGACAAGTTGGGAGGCAGCTACCGCTTCAAAACCGAGCTATGCTATAAGGGAGAGGTGGCCAACAACACGCTTAATGGCAATGTATATTGCGTGGGAGGATTTGATCCACGATTCAACATAGACGATATGCGCGCCTTTGTAGAGGGCATACGCAAGATGGGAGTTGACACTATACGTGGCAATATATACGCCGACAAGACTATGAAGGATGCCGACACTCTTGGAAACGGATGGTGTTGGGACGACGACAACCCAATACTCTCGCCGCTGCTTATCAGTAGAAGGAATGTATTTGCCGAGCGATTTGTACACGAACTACAAAAAGCCGGCATTGTTGTAGAAGGCATTATAGGCGAGGCACGACGTCCTGAAGACGCCTATTGCATAACCAGCCGATTCCACTCTATCGACCAAATTCTGATGAAGATGCTTAAGGAAAGCGACAATCTGTATGCCGAATCGATGTTTTACCAACTTGGCGCTGCTGCCGGACATCAGCCTTCTACTGCCAAGAACTCGGTTGCTGTCATCGACCGACTTATACGTAAGGTTGGTCTTGACCCTAAGCGATACAGCATAGCCGATGGTTCGGGACTGTCGCTATACAATTATTTATCGGCCGAACTGGAGGTGCGCTTCCTTAGATACGCATTCCAGAACAACAACATCTACCTGCATCTACACCCTGCCTTGCCTATAGCTGGCGAAGACGGAACATTGCGCTCGCGTCAGCATGGCACCTTTACCAAAGGCAACGTGTATGCCAAGACGGGCACACTTACCGGTATATCGTCGCTGGCTGGATATTGTACTGCCGCCAACGGACACCGACTGGCTTTTGCTATAATAAACCAAGGTGTGATGCATCGTGCTAATGGCAGAGCATTCCAAGATAGAGTGTGCACCGTGTTGTGCCAACCGTAGACCAATCGTGGGCAACCACCATGTTTGATTAAACCCTTAAGATTATGGACCAAATTACTAAGTACATTGAAGAGTTGTTGGCTTATACCACCTTGTCGGGTGGTTGGCTGTCGTTTGTCACGATGTTTGCGCTGTGTGCCGTAACTGCATTGGTGGCTTGGCTGGTATATATGCTGTGCATCAAGATTGTGACACCATTATTGGTGCGCATCACCAAACATACAGATATGATATGGGACGACTATCTGCTCAATCCTCAGGTGCTACACTCGGCTTGCCATGTTGTGCCAGCCATTGTTGTATGGCAGATGTTGCCGCCTCTATTCATCGCCAATCCCGTAATACAGACACTTGCATCCAAGGCCACGGCAATATATATAACCATTACTGTAATGCGACTTGCCATTACCTTTATAGGATCATTCAAGCTCTTCGACTCCGAAAAGGATCATCGCACGGCAGCACAACAATACTTCCACTCATTCTGTGGCGTGCTTAAGATTGTGGTTCTGTTCCTTGGCGTAATTGTTATTGTAGCTATAGTTATAAACCGCAGTCCGCTGACGCTTCTTGCCGGATTGGGTGCCACATCGGCTGTACTGATGTTGGTGTTCAAGGACTCTATAACAGGATTGGTTGCCGGAATACGTCTTACAAGCAACAATATGGTGAGCAAGGGCGACTGGATTACGGTGGATAAGTTGGGAGCCAACGGTGTGGTTGAGGACATAACGCTGTCTACTGTCAAGGTGCGCAACTTCGACAACACTATTGTTACGCTGCCTCCGCAAAAGCTTATAGAAGACTCGTTCCAGAACTGGCAAGGTATGCAGCAAAGCGGCGGACGCCGAGTGACACGTATGATATACATCGACTTCCACTCTATCGGCATTGCCGACGACAATCTTAAGCAACGCCTTGTTGAACGCAAACTGATAAACAAGGCTGATATGCACACCAACGTTGTCAATCTTACACTCTTCCGCAATTACATCGAATGGTGGATTTACAACAATAAGGAGGTGAATACCGACCTTACATTTATGGTTCGCCAGTTGCAACCCACCAACACCGGTCTGCCTATTGAGGTGTACTTCTTCCTTAAGAACAAGGAATGGAAGACGTACGAGCACAACCTGGCAGAGATAATGGAGAGAATATATGCGTTTGCTCCAGAATTTGGACTGAAGATTTATCAACGCGAATAAAACATAAATAGAGCACTCACCGAACTTTCGCAAGTTCAGAGAATTCTGTAGTTAAAGGAGTTAAGTACACCTTAACTTCTTAACTACTTTCGCTTGCGAAACTAAAATAAATTAATATAAATCTCCGTTCCGTGACGTGGAATGTACATTCCGTGTCACCGAATGGCCGTTCCGTGTCACGGAATGTACATTCCACGTCACGGAACGGAGATTTTAAATGCTTAAAAGAATAATTTATTATACACTACCAAACAATACCTCATGGCACTCATGTCATGGGGTATTTTCATTTAATTCAACATGAATCATTTTTCTTGTTTTCTTCGCACTTTCAAAATAATAGTTTATCTTTGCAAGCATATAAAAAATACAAAATAGCTATGGGTTATTCTAACAGGAAGTCGCAACTTTTGTGCATCTAAACTATTAAACATATGACCAAAGAAATAAACATACATCAACTTCTATTAGACGGTGAACGTGTAACGCTCGAATGCAAGAAAGCAACGAAAGGTGTACCAACTTCTCTTTGGGACACCTATTCCGCTTTTGCCAACACTTATGGTGGTACCATTCTATTGGGTGTGGTTGAGCACATGGATGAGCATGACAAGGCCAAGCGATTTGAGATAGTAGGTGTTGAAGATGATGCTTCGTGATGCCAATGAGGCAGGCAACGACAGACTGATTTTGGAGTATTACACGATGGATGATATCGATATTCCTACCTTGGAACGTTATCGTATCATGTTCAAGACTGACAACCCAGATCATATATGGAATGAACTTGACCACAAGGAGTTTTTGAAACAACTTGGAGGATATGCTATAAATCGAAAGGAAGGAACAGATGGCTTGACAATGGCAGGATTGCTAATGTTTGGCAAGGGGCTACCAGTGCGCGAGCGATTCGACAATTTGCGAATGGACTATATTGACAAGTCGCATTTAATAGGCGACCAACGATATAGTGACCGGCTGACTTATGATGGCACTTGGGAAAACAACCTTTTCAATTTTATAAGAATGGTATTACCAAAATTGACAAGTGACTTGCCACGCCCTTTCAAAATGGAAGGCGTTGTTCGCAAAGATGACTCCCTACAACACAAAGCTGTACGTGAAGCTGTGACAAATATGATTATCCACGCAGACTTCATGATAAACGGTCTTCTTAGAATTGAAAAATATGATGATAGGATAGTTCTTACAAACCCAGGTCTATTGAAACTACCAATAGAACAGATTTATCATGGTGGAGAATCAAAGGCAAGAAACCAACGTATGCAAAATATGTTCCGCATGATAGGTTATGGAGAGAACCTTGGTTCTGGCTTTCCACTCATTCTAAACGCTTGGAATGAAAAGCATTGGATAAAGCCAGAGTTATTGGAACAGCCTGAACTTATGCAAGTAAAATTGACTCTGCATATTCAAAACGAGCCAATAAATGAGCCTGTAAATGAGCCTGTAAATGAGCCTGTAAATGAACGGCAGCAAACTATACTGTCTATCATGAAGAAAAATCCATCTATAATAAGAGAAGATTTGGCAAACAAACTGGGTATTTCGCTTGCAACGTTAAAAAGAGAACTTACTTCGTTAAGAAAGGAAGGCTACATTACGCGTAGCGGAAGTGATAAAAATGGGCAATGGATTGTTGTTTCAAAATAGTTTTTTTTCAAAATTCCAAATGTTCAAAAGAGATTACCAAGGTGCGGATTCTCCTTAAAAGAAAATTCTCATGTCGTAAAAGGAGCTGCTAAAAGAAGATGTATATACATAGTTCCCATCAACAGTCTAAAGCATTGAATGGATATTCAACAAAATACCTCATGGCACTCATGTCATGGGGTATTTTCATTTAATTTTGCGTCTTTTGCGTCTCTTTTTTACGTTTTTGCGTCATTTTGCGTCTGCCTAAAATTGGGCAGACATCATTATTATTTGTAAATTTGCAGCGAATCGTGCGCAGTTTCAAAGAAAATTAATAGACAAAAGTCTGTTTATTGGCTATTTAGCAGTAAAAGCATATGGCTTTCGCTCGGCTCTGCCGCTTACATAGCAAAAACTTCTCTAACTTATTTAACTCCTATAACATCTGATTTACCAATAAATAATAAATATAAATAATAAATATTTGAATATGAAGAAATCTACAATTTCTAAACAATGGTCTTACCTAACAGACCTTTACTCAACTAATGCAGTCAAGAGTCGCAGACTCTCTCTGCTTATGTTGATGTTGCTCACGTTGTTGTTTGTGCCTACACGTATGGTGGCGCAGATAGATTACGACACGTCTGTAAAGTTTAAAGCCTTAGCAGGTAGCCCTGAGGGCCACGGTATTGCTATGACTTACACTAATCTCTTTGATGGCAAAAAGACACGAGGTAATTTCTCCATGTGGGGCTGTTATTTTTATGGCAGTGCCTATGTCATCTTCGAAGCCAGCAAGGCAGGAGTGCCTGTGGGCTACACCATCACTACGGGTGAAGACAATGCAAGTTTTAAAGGTCGCAATCCGTTGTCATGGAAGCTCTATGGCAACAATACAGGCGAAGATAGTAATTGGACACTCATTCAGGAGGTAAGCAACGACGAGAAGCTCGAGGATAAGAACTATGCTTCGTACGACTTCACATGCGAAGGTTCTACTTATTATAAATATTTTAAATGGGAAATCACGGCTATTCATAAAGGAAATTTTTTGCAGGTAGGCGAGTTTGAACTCAAGCTCAAAACAACCTGTTCGCACAAGAATGCCGATGGTTTGTCTGCCCTTGGCAAAGCTATCGAAACCATTGAGGCTACTTGCGTAGAGCATGGCTATACCACACACAAATGCTCTATTTGTCATTCCATAGTAAAAGTAGATAATAATGATGAGCTAAAGGAGCACACACTCACGTATGTGCAGAAAAAAGATGCTACATGTACAGCAACTGGTAAAAAAGAATACTGGCAGTGCAGTGTATGCAAAAAACTCTTCAGCGACGCTAATGCTACTACTGAGATTACGGATGCTGCCAGTCTTGATATTCCCGCAAAAGGTCATAAATACAATAGCGAAGGCACCTGTACTGTATGTGGTGTAGTAAACCATCGCTGTGCTTTGTTCGATAACCTGGATGGTATAACCAATGTTACCATTACTGACAATAATGCCAAATATCCTTGGCAGATGCTGGACTTGGAAGCAGATGGAATGAAAAATCTTGGCTTCGATATTCCAAAAGGAAGCAAAGGATTGATGTCGGGTAATTATGATCAGAATTCTAAAACATCAAGGACTGTAGTCACGTTCACAGTAGAAAAGCTTATATTATTGACGTTTAAGTATCTCGTTTCTTCAGAAGAAGATGATAAAGCCACTATTACTTTAGATAGTAAAACGTATGGGACGATTAGCGGAATTAAGGAAATAGAGATTAAAGCATTATTATCTGCTGGCAAGCATTCTTTGAATTTGTCTTACAAGAAAGACCGTATGTATAAGAAAGGTGCTGACCGCGCATTCATATACAATCTGAAAACAGCAACCACTATTTCTGACTATGTAGCCCAGTACGATGATACGAACACTACATTGACTTTCAAGAAAGTTACTGATGCTAATATATCAGATATAGTAAACAACAGTGTCATTGTAGACCAATATAATAATGTGAAAGATATTTGCACAACTTTAGGAAATGTTACTATCAAGAATATCGTTTTCGATGAGAGTTTCAAGACATACGCTCCTACATCGTTGAAAGATTTCTTTAAGAACTGCACAGCATTGGAAACAATTTCAAACATTGAAAATTTGAATACAGCGAATGTGACGAATATGACAAGCATGTTCGACAACTGTCAGAACCTCTCTTCGCTCAATCTCTCTAAATTCAACACAGAGAATGTGACGAATATGTCATACATGTTCGACAACTGTCAGAACCTCTCTTCGCTCGATCTCTCTAAATTCAACACAGCGAAAGTGACGAATATGTACGCTATGTTCTCTCACTGTCAGAACCTCTCTTCGCTCGACCTCTCTAAATTCAACACAGCGAATGTGACGGATATGTCATGGATGTTCTCTGACTGTCAGCTCTCTTCGCTCGACCTCTCTAATTTCAACACAGAGAAAGTGAGGGAGATGTATAACATGTTCAGTTTCTGTCAGAAACTCTCTTCGCTCAACCTCACTAATTTCAACACAGAGAAAGTGACGAATATGGACTATATGTTCAATGGCTGCTCCGATCTCACAACAATCTACGCCAGCGATAAGTTTATAATAGCCGAGTTCAATAATGGTTATAAAATGTTCTATGGTTGTCAATTGCTCAAGGGTGCTCTTCCAGAGTATGAAGATACTAAGATAGACAGCAAATACGCCAACTACAAGACTGGCTACTTCACAAAGCTGGTAGGTAAGAATGGTGATGAGAAGATAGGAGCTGTAGGAGAAATACTTACTGCGGATAATCTTGCTCTTGATGATGCCAAGGACTTCGTGGCTTATGAACCGTTCACAGCTACAACAGCTACTTATAGCCGCACAATTGGCACAACATGGGCAACACTCTGTCTGCCTTTCGAAGTATCGCTCGAAAATAAGGACTTCCGTGCCTTTAAGTTGCTTTCGGCTGACGAGGGAACTAATACTGTAGAACTTGAAGAGATTACGACAAGCATCGCAGCTGGTACTCCTGTCATCATCAAAATGAATGAGGGTGCGACCGCTCTCAACTTCTCTGTAACCAACAGGGAGATTGCAAATAACGTAAAGACCTCAGCAACGGCAGATAACAACTATCAGCTCCAGGGCATCTATACAAAGAAGGTGTTCAACAAGGATGCCGACAACAACTGCTACATCGTGAAAGGCGACAAGCTGATGAACCCTGCCAAACTGTTGGAGAATACAAATGTAGAAAAGGTGGCAAGCAAGCCGTTCCGTGCTTACATGGTAGACAAAACTTCTGCTCCTGCAGCTGGCGCCAAGATGTTCAGCATTGGCATAAGCGACAGCACTACAGCCATCGACTCCCTCAACACCATTGCCAACGACAAAGCTGAATACTACGACCTGCAGGGCAAGCGCCTCAACGAGCCTCAAAAGGGCATCAACATCGTAAAGCGTGGCAACAAGACTATGAAAGTTATCATCAAATAAAAAGAACTGAGAATTATGAAAAAGAAAGAATATATAAAGCCTGAAATGAATGTCTACCAAATGGAGGCACAAGCTATACTCGCTGGCTCTAATATCAATATAGCTACAGAAAAGGATTACGACGAAGAATCGGTTAGTGACTATCGCGATGGAAATGGCAGCATTTGGGCTGATTAAAAGAAGCCTCACCCCCAACCCCTCCCCAAAAGGGAGGGGAGTAATTAGACTTATTGGGGATGTCTTAGCTTGAGACTATACATAAGTTAGGGTTGCAAACGGCACCAATGCCATTTGCAGCCCTAATTGATTTTATTATATGAGGAAATGTTAAGCAAAGTATTTGTTGTTGATATATTTTCGAAACATTTTTCTTGTTTTCTTCGCACTTTCAAAATAATAGTTTATCTTTGCAAGCATA
>OIZF01000293.1_pt1 | contig 35100 bp, 30 predicted proteins | sample 1588471 | NCBI WGS metagenome assembly OIZF01 (sample SAMN03283279) | human gut metagenome | biome: human-associated habitat; material: feces | host: Homo sapiens | place: Peru | collected 2012
CTTCTTCAAAGAATGGTGAAGACATCTATGGTGAAGGTGTCATCGAAATTTTACCTGACGGCTTTGGCTTTTTAAGAAGTGCAGATAGCTCTTATTTAGCTGGCCCTGATGATATTTATGTATCTCCAAGTCAAGTAAGACGTTTTAATTTAAGAACTGGTGATTCGATTTCAGGAAAAATTCGACCACCAAAAGAGGGTGAAAGATACTTCGCATTATTAAAAGTTGATGCTGTCAACTTCGACGATCCAGAAAATTCACGCCACAAGATCCTTTTCGAAAACCTTACTCCTTTATTCCCTCAGGAAAGAATGCGCCTAGAGCTTGGCAATGGTTCACAAGAAGATTTAACCGCAAGAGTTATCGATCTTGTAGCTCCAGTAGGTAAAGGTCAACGTGGTCTTATCGTAGCTCCTCCAAAAGCAGGTAAAACCATGCTTTTACAGAATGTAGCTCACTCAATTTCAAGTAAATATCCTGAATGTACATTGATTGTTCTACTGATTGATGAGCGTCCTGAAGAAGTTACCGAAATGCAACGTATGGTTAAAGGAGAAGTTGTTGCTTCTACTTTCGATGAGCCTGCTGCTCGTCACGTTCAGGTTGCAGAAATGGTAATTGAAAAAGCTAAGCGTTTAGTTGAGCACAAGCATGATGTTGTGATCTTAATGGATTCTATTACCCGTTTAGCTCGTGCATACAACACTGTAGTGCCTTCATCTGGTAAAGTATTAACAGGTGGTGTTGATGCTAACGCTCTGCAGAGACCAAAGAGATTATTTGGTGCAGCTAGAAATGTTGAAGAAGGTGGTTCTTTAACCATTATTGCAACAGCTCTTATCGATACAGGTTCAAAGATGGATGAAGTTATTTACGAAGAGTTCAAAGGAACTGGTAATATGGAACTTGTTCTTGACAGAAAGCTTTCAGAAAAGAGAGTATTCCCTGCCATTGATATAGCAAAGTCAAGTACAAGACGAGAGGATTTACTTCTTAATAAGGAGGAGCAGGAAGCTGTTGATATTATGAGGAAAGCGCTTAACGGCTTAAAGACAGACGAGGCAGCAGAAAGAATACTTGACCTTTTTGTTAAGACAAAGAATAACGAAGAACTGGTAAGAACAGTAATTAAGAACCATTATATTTAAAGTATATTTTCTTTTTAGAACTTTTTGAAAAAATGCTTGCATAACATGTCACATCGTGATACAATATGAAAGCTGTTTATGACAGATAAAGAGGTCATTGTGTCTAATGCGCATAGATCCCATCGGGCTAGAAAGGGAACCTAAGGCGGAATTCACAATTGTAATACTTAATAATTTGTAAAGAGGTGAAATCATGAGAGAAGGAATCCATCCAGATTACTATCAGGCAAAGGTTGTTTGTAACTGCGGTAACGAGTTCGTAACAGGTTCAACTAAGGAAGAAATCCATGTAGAAATCTGTTCAAAGTGCCATCCATTCTACACAGGACAGCAGAAGGCATCATCTACTCGCGGAAGAATTGATAAGTTCAACAAGAAGTACGGTGTATCAAACAATTAATTTTGAATTAAGGTTGAGGTTTTTCGGGACCTCAACTTTTTTTGAATGTATACAAAACATTTTAGAAAGGTATGGTTATGTGATATGAAGCCATCAGGAATTGGGGGACAGGCTGTAATTGAAGGAATTATGATGCGCAATAAGGATAAATATTCTATTGCTGTCAGAAAACCTGATAATGAAATTGAGGTCGTCGTTAGAGAGAGCAGGCTTATAACAGAAAAGCATCCATGGCTTAATCTTCCGATAATAAGAGGAATTGTTAATTTTATTGATTCACTGGTTACAGGAATTTCTACAATTAACTATTCTGCATCATTTTATGATGATCCTGCAGAGCAGGAGAAAACCAAGCTTGATGAAGCAGGCAAGAATCTCCTTAAAGATAAATTTGAGTCAGTACTTATGGCTGTGACAGTTATTCTGTCTATATTTTTTGCAATTGGTCTTTTTATGGTACTTCCATATCTTGCAACAAGGCTGGTATCAAAGTACATAGTTTCTAAGACACTGCTTAATTTTATAGAAGGAATTGTAAGACTGCTTATATTTGTTATATATATTTCTCTTATATCAATGATGAAGGATATAAAGAGAACTTTTATGTATCATGGTGCAGAACACAAATGTATCAACTGTATTGAGAATGGTGCAAGACTTACACCTGAAAATGTCAAGAACAGTTCAAGATATCATAAAAGATGTGGAACAAGCTTTTTATTTTTTGTTATGTTTATAAGTATTATCTTCTTTATATTTATAAGAGTTGATAATACAGTATTACAGATTGTTATCAGAATACTTCTTATTCCAGTCATTGCCGGAGTATCTTATGAGGTTATAAGATGGGCTGGAAAGAATGATAACGCATTTGTAAGAGCATTAAGCAAGCCAGGAATGTGGTTCCAGAAGCTTACTACAAGAGAGCCTGATATGGATATGATAGAAGTTGCTATCAGGGCTGTTGAGGAAGTATTTGACTGGAAGGAATTCCTTGCACAGTATTATGCAGAAGCAGAGAATCCTGTTGAAGAACTTGTTGCTTCTGAGGCAGAACTGGCTATATCAGGAAGTCTTATTCATGGTAATGAACAGACAAGAACAATTGATGTAGAGGAACAGGAAGAAGAAAAGCCTGTTAGTGAGATGACTGCTGAGGAAAGATATATCCAGGCTGGAAAAGAGTTTGGAATGGATGATACTGACAGAGCGTCTTTCTCTTCTGTATATGAAGTAAGTGATGAGTCTGAGAGTACTATATATGATAATTCATATGATGATAGTGATTCAGAAGAAGATTCATATGGATATGGTGAAGATGGACATGATGATCCATCAGCTATAGAAGGATTTGAATTCATGGATACAGCTTCTTATGTTATTGATAACCAGTCTGAAGATGAAGAAGGAGAAGAATTATCTGAAGAAGAGGTTGTTGCAGGATTTGAATTTGAAGCAGAACAGAAGCCGGAGGAACAATATCCGGAAGACGTTCCGATGTTTAAGCAGAAAAGGCTGGAAGATAAGTAGATATGATGACAATTAGACAGGCCGTAAACTGGGGAACACAGATGCTGAAAGATAGGGGAATTGACAATGCAGAGCATGACAGTTTTGAACTTTTATCTGCTGTTAATGGCATGACAAGAACTTTTTATCTTATCAATGGTGACAGTTTATTGTCGGAAGAAAATTTTCTCATGTTTGAGGAATATATAGAACAGAGAACTTCTCATATACCACTTCAGCATATTCTTGGAAAAACATGGTTTTATGGTTATGAATATATGGTCAACAGAGATGTTCTTATTCCAAGACAGGATACAGAGATTTTAGTTGGTGAAGTGATTAAGGTTACAAGAAGTGGAGATTATATTCTTGATATGTGTACCGGCTCAGGATGCATAGGAATTACACTTGCCAAGAAGTTTCCTGAATGCAAAGTGCTTGGGGTTGATGTTTCAGAAAAAGCACTCAATGTTGCACAGAGTAATAAACATAATCTTGAAGCAGAAAATATTGATTTTATGAGAAGTGATTTATTTGAAGAATTAAATCATGATATAACATTTAACACAATAGTTTCTAATCCTCCATATATACCAACTAAGGTTATTGAAGGACTTCAGGAGGAAGTCAGATTACATGATCCTATGCTTGCACTTGATGGAATGGAAGATGGGCTTATGTTTTACAGAAATATAACTACACATGCAGGAGATTTTCTTAAAAATGATGGATATCTGTGCTATGAAATAGGAGCAGAGCAGGCAGCAGATGTTTCTGATATAATGAAGCAGGCTGGTTTTAAGGATATAACTGTCGTTAAAGATCTTGCTGGTCTTGACCGTGTTGTTATGGGAAGAAAGTAATTGTATATAATTGATGAAGAAAGGAAAAGTGACAGAGTATGTTTGATAGACTTGAAGATACAGTCAACAGATATGAAGATATAACTGCTGAGCTTGGTAATCCGGATGTAGTTAATGATCAGGAAAAGTTCAGAAAGCTTATGAAAGAGCAGAGTAATCTTGCACCACTTATAGAGACTTATACTGAGTATAAGAACTGTAAGAAGAATATTGAGGACAGTCTTGCTATTCTTGATGAGGAGACAGACGAAGAACTTAAAGAGATGGCTAAGGAAGAACTCAATGAGTCTAAGGCAAGAGTAGAAGAATTAGAGCATGAATTAAAGATTCTTCTTCTTCCGAAAGATCCTAATGATGATAAGGATATTGTTGTTGAAATCAGAGCAGGTGCAGGTGGAGAAGAAGCAGCACTTTTTGCAGCAGAACTTTTCAGAATGTATGTACACTATGCACAGGCAAGAGGCTGGAAGGTTGAAGTATTAAGCGGTGATGAGACTGGTATTGGTGGAATGAAGGAAGTTGAATTCATGGTTAAGGGACAGGGAGCATACTCTATTATGAAGTATGAGTCTGGTGTACACAGAGTACAGAGAATCCCGGTAACTGAATCTAACGGACGAATCCAGACTTCTACAGCTTCTGTAGCTGTTATGCCGGAGGCAGAGGAAGTTGATATCCATATTGATGAGAAGGATATCCGTATTGATGTTATGAGAGCTTCAGGTAATGGTGGACAGTGTGTCAATACAACTGATTCTGCTGTACGACTTACTCATTATCCAACAGGAATAGTTATTTACTCTCAGACAGAGAAGTCACAGATACAGAATAAGGAGAAGGCATTTGCACTTTTAAGAGCCAAGTTATATGATATTGAGACTCAGAAAGCTCATGATGCTGAGGCAGATGCAAGAAGAAGCCAGATAGGTACAGGTGACAGAGCTGAGAAGATAAGAACTTATAATTTCCCACAGGGAAGAGTAACAGACCACAGAATTGGTCTTACATTATATAAGCTTGACAAGATTATGGATGGTGATATTCAGGAAATCATTGACGCATGTATAGCTGCCGACCAGGCTGCAAAGCTTGCTAAGATGGGCGAGGATTAATTGGTATTTATGAAAAAGGATAGGAATTCTAATCCGGTTGCGCTGATACCTATACTTGTTTTTCTTGTGTTGTATCTTGGAACCGGAATTATATTTGAATATGTCATGAAGATCCCAATGGGATTCTATAATGTGCCAATTATTGTTGCATTTATGGCTGCAATACTGGTAGCGTGCATGCAGAATTCACAGCTTAAGTTTGATGAAAAGCTTGATGTAATGGCAAAAGGGCTGGCTGACAGGAACATTGTTACAATGCTTCTGATATTCATTACAGCTGGAATATTTGTTGGAGTTGTAGGAAGAAGCAGTGCAGAGAGTGTAGCTTATTTTATGTTAAGTATTATTCCTGCAAAGTTTGCAGTAGCGGTACTTTTTATTGTTGCCTGCTTTGTATCTACGGCGATGGGTACATCTGTTGGAACAATAACACTTATTACACCAATAGCGGTTGCAGTATCAGAAGCATCAGGATTTAGTATGGCATTATGTGTTGCATCTGTCATGGGCGGTGCAATGTTTGGAGATAATCTTTCTTTTATATCAGATACTACTATAGCAGCTTGTAATGGTCAGGGCTGTGCCATGAAGGATAAGTTCAGGGAGAATTTCTGGATAGCACTTCCGGCAGCAATTGTGACCCTTGTTATAATTCTTGTGCTTTCTTTTAGTACAGATATTCATGGTGAGATTGCACATTCATATAATCTTTTTCAGATTATTCCATATGTGCTTGTACTTGCGGGTGGAATTATTGGTGTAAATGTTTTTGTTGTACTTATAACAGGTATTATTTCGGGAATAGTTATTATGCTTGTTATGGGTGGGGTTACATTGGAGACTCTGCTTCTTAATATGGGAAGTGGTGCGTCAGGAATGTTTGAGACCTGTATGGTTGCGGTTCTTGTATCTGTAATGTGTTCACTTATTAAAGAATATGGTGGATTTGACGCTTTACTTAATGGAATCAGAAGATTATTTAAAGGAAAAAAAGGCGGACAGCTTGGAATGGGACTTTTAGTTGGAACAATGGATATTGCTACAGCTAATAATACAGTTGCTATTGTAATGGCCAACCCTATTGCAAAAGAGATGGCTGAGGATTATGATATTACTCCAAGAAAAGCAGCTTCGCTTCTTGATACATTTTCATGTATATTTCAAGGGATAATTCCATATGGTGCCCAGATGCTGGTTGCCATATCAGCGGTTTCAGAGCTTGGATATAGCATTACAGCATTTCAGATTCTTCCAAAGCTGTTTTATCCAATGTTTTTGTTTGTAAGTTCACTTATATGGATATATGTTATTCCTGAAAGAAAAAGTAAAACTAAAGCATAATATTGTGGAGGCAGCATTGAAAACAGACAAAAAAGTTGTAATGAGCATTCTGGCAATTGCGGTTTTTAATTTCGTTTTTCTTGGAAATGAATATATGTATGACAATATGATGATGTATGTAACAGATGCAGGAGGTGTGGTTACTGCCCAGAATATAATTCTGGGAGTCAGTGTAGCCGGCTTTCTGCTTTTTCCGGTTATCAGCTGTTTAATTGGTAAAATGCATAATAATTCACAGCATAAATATTCATATGTAGGAATATTTGGAATGATATTAATGCTTACAGCAGGAATTGCCTGCATATGGGTGATGTCAGGACATAAAAGCTATATGCAGATATTCATTGCAGGCAGTATATTATTTATTATTATAGGTGTTATGGGAAGTGCTGTACATTATAATTTTGCAGCTGCAATGAAGGGAAGAAGCGGTCTTACGATAGCTGCCGGAATTGCGTATGCAGGAGGAATAGTTCTTCAGTTTATTAATAATAATCTGATAAAAAATGATATTGCGCAGACAGTTGTACTGTGTACCGGACTTGTACTGTTGTGTATATTGTATGCATCATCACGCAAAGATTGTGGCGTGGACAACCCAGAGATTGATAATACAGGCAGAAAGCAGGAAATTCATTATTCAGATACTACATTTGCAGCAATAATGCTTGTAATAACTGTTGTGCTTATGACCTGTATATTTTCCACACTGGATAATGCGGTGACGGTTGTACATGCACAGGGGCAGATGGATATTGGACAGTGGCCAAGAGTTATGCTGGCGTTAAGCGGACTGGCAGCAGGCTGGCTGTTTAATATTGCGAACCGCAGATATATGAATGTTTCGATGTACTGTATAACGTTGCTGTCAGTGATATGCGTGATTATTATTATGTTAGGAGGTCCGTTTATTATTGGACTTATTGCATTTTATGTGTCGGCGGGCTTCTTTGTTGTATATTTTACAGGTACATTTGTAGAAATGTCGTACAGCATGAAGTGTCCGAAGCTGTGGGCGGGCATGGGAAGAACAGTTAATAATGCAGCGGCAGTGCTTGTTTCGTACATATCTTTAATGCTTATGTCAGGTAATACGATGGTACTTTTTATTGTTATTATTGTACTTCTTGCTGCCATAAGCCTGTGCATGTATTTATTTAACGGGCAGCAGTATGTAAATAATCTTGCGGCTGAAGTCACAGAAACTGCCATAACAGAGGAAGAAACCGAGTATGACAAGTTGACAGCTTTTGCACAAATGTATGTTTTTACAGAACGTGAAAAGGAAGTATTACAGGTGCTTACATCATCAGAAGAGAGTATGTCGGATATTGCCAGTAATCTGTGTATGTCAAGAACGGCTTTGTATAATCATATAGCAAGTATGAACAGAAAGACAGAAACTAAAGCAAGAATAGGGCTGATACAGTTCTTTTATTCATGGAATCAGAAGAATTGAACAAATGTAAACTGAATATTTTACAGCATTTATGATAGAATCCTCCTGCAAATAATTAGAAAGCAGGAGGATTTTTTTATGGATAAAAGGATGTTGCGAAGGGGAGTAGTTATAGTAATGATTATGATATGCATTGTATCTTTGTCATTTACACCCATATGGACAAAAGCAGATAATGTTAATGCCATATCACTTAGAAAAGAAGGTGATGCAGCGGATATTGTTGATATTAAGTATTCAACAGATAATGGTACGAGCTGGAACACGCTTGAAGGTTTTGGTATAACATTTGCGGAAAATGTAACTAAGGTTATTATAAAAATTAATTATGACAGTAATAAGTATATGGTTCAGGATGCATTGCAGTCTGTTACAGCTGATGGAGTTATTCAAAGTGGAAAGGAGTATGTACTTTCAGTAAAACAGGAGTACAGAATCCAGATTGATAAGATAGTAAGAAGTGTTACATGGGCTTATAATGAAAAAATATTTGGGGAAGATGCGTATGTTGCCCATGGAAAGGTCGAAATATTATCTGCCATAAAGCAGGGGGAAACAGGTCAGTGGTCAGGAATTGAAGAAGCCTTTCCGGGAACAAGCAATAATGTACAGAATGATGAGCAGGGCAGAGTTGTAATTATTCCGGGAAGTACTGTTACGGTTAAACTTACACCAGACTATGGATACCAGTTCGTATCAGGTTCTCTTAATGGAAATAAGGTAACAGCAGGAAGTGAGATAAGTACATTTACATTTGTAATGCCTGATGCTAATCTGCATCTTAGTGCGGTTTTTGAAAAGAGTAATGATAAAGCAGAGGTTACAGCAAAGGGAATTAATTCGGCTTCAATTCAAGGTGGAAGTTCAGTTATTTCATCAGGAAATCTTAAACTTACGGTTGCAGATTCTTCAATGACTGACAGCCAGAAGAATGCAATGAATTCAAGTGATGCAGCAAAGAATATAACTGTTTCTGACTGGATTGAAATAAACCTTGAACAGATTGTAAATAAAGGAAATGCAACAGATGTATGGTCTGATAAACTTGAAGAACTTAAAGACAAAGTCAGGATATCTTTAAATGTAGGCAAAGGTCTTGAGGCTTCAGCAAGTTATGTTGTTATAAGAGAACATAATGGCGTTTATGAAAGATTGGATGCCCAGTATAATAAGGAACAGGGAATTTTAACATTTGAATCAGACAAATTTTCAGAATATGCAATAGGAACAGTTAAGACAGATACTGAGAACAATCCAGAAACTGCTGCAGACAAAACAGAAAATGTACAGGATAATACAGAAGTTCAGGAGGAAGCACCAAAAACATCTGATAAAAATGTGGGATTTTATATTATGGCAGCATGTGCTTCATTTATTTTATGCTTGGCTGTTATGACAAAGAAATTAAATAAAAATTAGAAATATATTTTCTAAATGCGGGTGTTTATGATATATTAATAATTAATATGCAGATGTGGTTATAAGAAAAATGAGTATGAAGGGAGTGTTAGCATGTCAGCCCGCGAACAGGTATTGATGAATAAAATTGAGAATCTTAGAAGATTCGGAATAGATATTTCTAATTCAAGATTTAAGGATAAAGATGTAGAGAATGAAATTGTTATGACGGCGTATATAAGAGATGTAAGAGAATTTCTTGGTTGTTTTGATTTCAGGAGACTTGAACAGACGCTTAATAATTTGCAGTGGTCTGCCGCATTTACTTCAATTACAAGGCTTGAGGAGAGAGCCAGAGAACTTGGAATCAACAGTTTTCTTAAACCATTTGATGGAATAAGGGACGCAATAATCCAGAAAAATATACGCTCAGCAAAACAAAGCCTTGCTGTTTTCAACAACAAGAAATCGCAGATATTAAAATATTTAGGATAGTCCATATGGGCTGTCCTTTTTATATGTTAAATGTACTAATAACTTGTATATTTCAGGACATCTTCCTATAAATCAGTAAAAACAATTCTTCTTATATGCATATTTACCATATTTTCTTACTAATTTAATGTATAAAAGTCTCTTTATAGCCATCGCATTTGCTGTACAAGAAGTTGTAAAAATAGAAACAAAAACAGTCAATTTGTTTATTACTCTGACAAAATAAATGACCATTCGTCATTTTTTGATCAAATCACTTGAAATATTAATTAAAAAAGTGTAAAATACTTATAAAATAAAAAACAATCAACCGATTGGAGGCGTGAAAAATGTTATTTCAACTTTATGGCAGCACAGCTATGACTCAGTTACTTGGCTGGGTGCTTGTGTTTGCGGGATTAGTAATCCTTAACGAGATAGGACGTCGTACTAAGATTGGTGGTATCGTAATATTCGTTATCATTCCAGCTATACTGACAATCTATTTTATAGGAATTCAGGCAGGTCTGTTTGGCGGTCACAGCAATCAGACATATGAGTACATGAACGGATGGTTCCATTATGCTAAGCTTTATGCAGCAGATATCGGAGTTGTCGGTTTCCTCATGATCAAGTATAAGTGGGGACTTGGAAAGAAAGAATGGTTTAAACCATGGCCATTCATAATCGTTGCTATCAATATTCTTATTGCTGTAGCATCTGATTTTGAGTCAGCTATCAGAGCTTACCAGATTACTGGAGATTTCTCAGGTGCATGGTGGGCATCTAATGAAGGTGTATTCCTTTATGGTGGCTGGTGGAATATCGTTAATGGTATTGCGGGACTTATCAATATCTTCTGTATGACAGGCTGGTGGGGAATTTACTCATCTAAGAAGAAAGATGATATGCTCTGGCCAGATATGACAATATGGTTTATTGTTGCATATGATATCTGGAACTTCGAGTATACATACTGTAACCTTCCAACACATACATGGTACTGTGGTGTAGCTCTTCTTCTTGCTCCTACATTTGCTAATGCATTATGGAACAAGGGTGGATGGATTCAGAACAGAGCCATGACACTTGCGACATGGTGTATGTTTGCACAGGTATTGCCATTATTCCAGTTAAGCAATACATTCAGTGTATTGCCATCATTATACGGTGGAGCAACTAAGGCTGGCGTTAAGGCACTTGACCTTTATAATGCAGCAATTACATGTCATACTACAGGTGCAAGTGCAGGAGATGCAATTGCAAACTTTGGTATTACAGCTAACCCGACAGCACAGGGAGTTGTTGCGATGCTTGCAATAATAGCTAATGTGGTATGTATTTCGGTTATTATCAAGCGTTCTATTGAGCAGAAGAAGTGCCCATATACTAAGGAAATCTGGGTTGGAACAAGAGATTACGAGCAGGCTATGTCAAGAGCAGAGTAATCTGTATTTGTTAACTTAATATTAAATAATCATAAAGAACATCACGGACAGATTATTGTGCAGGAAAATGCATGTCTTGAAGTGATGTTCTTTTTTGTGTATAATCATGGAAATAAAAAGATTACCAGTCTTTGGAATCAGTAAAAGGAGATGGAACATATGAATAGTATTTATAAGAAGTTAAAGACAATTAAGTTCGAAATTATTATTGTTTCAGTTGCATTATTTGTTCTTGGATTGCTGCTTGTTATATTTCCAACAGCATCACAGGATATTATATGTAAAGGCATAGGAGTTGCCTTATGTGTCTGGGGGGTATTAAGACTTATCAATTATTTCAGGATTGCGGGAAGTGAGATTCTTGGATCATATGGTCTTGTACAGGGAGTTACACTTCTTGCATTTGGTATGTTTTTCGTGATTAAACCAGGCTTTATTGCGGTATTCTTAGGAACAGCACTTGCAATTATTATTATTGTTGATGGAATCCTTAAACTCCAGTATGCTGTGGATTTCTATCATCTTGAGTCGGACAAATGGTGGATTGAGCTTATAGGTGCAGTTGTAATGGTTGTTATTGGCATCATTGCATTATTGAATCCATTTTCAACATCATCAGCGCTTATTGTATTCATTGGAATTGCTCTGATGATAGAAGGATTATGGGACTTTATATCTCTTATGAGAATTGTATCTGTAACAAAGAAGGCTGGGAAGGCTATAAAGAACTTTAAAGATCAGGTTGATGCTGTAGATATGAAATAAATGTATCACAGATTAATATAATAAACTTAACATAATAAACAGGAATGAGGGCGTACAAAGTAATGAGCAGAAAGATTTATGCGGCTATATTAGGAGCAGGAACAGTTGGAACAGGTGTATACAAGTTATGTCAGAGTATGAAAGATGATGTGATTAGTAAGACGGGGGCAGAACTTGTAGTTAAGAAGGTTCTTGTAAGAAATCTTGATAAAGACCGTGATCCAATTGATAGAGAATTACTGACTGACAACTGGAAGGATATTATTGAAGATAAGGATATTGAGATTGTAATAGAGCTTATGGGTGGAACTACTCCTGCAAAGCAGTATATTCTTGAAGCACTTGAGGCTGGAAAGCAGGTTGTTACTGCCAATAAGGATCTTCTTGCTGAGTATGGTGAAGAGGTTATGGGAATGGCAGACAAAATGCATGCTGACCTTCAGTTTGAGGCGGCTGTTGCAGGAGCAATTCCAATAATCAGACCATTAAAGCAGAGCATGGCTGGCAACAATATCACAGAGATTATTGGTATTGTTAACGGAACAACTAATTATATCCTCACTAAGATGACTGAATCAGGAATGAATTACATGGACGCTCTTGCAAAGGCCACAGAATTAGGATATGCAGAGGCAGATCCTACAGCAGATGTTGAAGGATATGATGCAGGAAGAAAGATGGCTATTATGTCATCAATCGCATTTAATTCAAGGGTGACATTTAATCAGGTATATACAGAGGGTATTACTAAGATTACAGCAGAAGATATTAAATATGCTAAGGAATTCGGATATGTTATCAAGCTTCTTGGTCTTGCCAGAAATACACCGGATGGAATTGAAGTTAAGGTTCATCCTATGCTTATTGATGAGAATCACCCTCTTGCTACAGTAAGAGATTCATTTAATGCGGTATTTGTTCATGGCGAGGCTAGTGATGATACCATGTTTATGGGCAGAGGAGCAGGACAGATGCCAACAGCTTCTGCTGTTATGGGTGATATTATAGATGTATGCCGTAACATAGTTCATGGCTCATGTGGCAAGATTGGCTGCTCATGCTATAAAGAGCTTCCTGTTAAGGATATATCTGAAACCAAGAGCAAATTCTTCTTAAGAATAGAAGCATTAGACAAGCAGGGGGTTCTTGCTAACATTGCAAGTGTTCTTGGAAACAATGATGTAAGTATTGCGCAGGTGGTCCAGAAGAGCCGTAAGGACGGTGTTGCTGAACTGGTTATTATTACAGATGTTGTTGCAGAGAAGAATTTTAATGATGCAATGACAGTATTTAACGGACTTTCAGTGGTAAAAGAGATTGCCGGAGTAATCCGGGTTTATTAATCTGTAATTGTTCAGAGGCAGGCTTTGAACGCTTATATTAATTTTAGAAAAGGTAGATTATTATATGGCTAAGAAGTATTATGCTGTACGAGTAGGTAAAGTTCCCGGAATATATCAGACATGGGATGATTGTAAGAAGAATGTACACGGTTTTCCAGCGGCTGAATATAAGAGCTTCACATCTATGGAAGAGGCGAAGGCTTATATGGGACAGGAAGCCGTACAGGAGATTAATGGCAAAACCGGAAATGGCAATATGGAAGATGTAATGCCTGATGACGATTACGCATTTGTTGATGGCTCATTTAATATTGCAACCGGAGTGTATGGATATGGCGGTTTTCTTATGCATGATGGTGTAAGATATGAATTATCAGGTAATGGCAGTGATAAAGAGATGGCTTCCATGCGTAATGTCGCAGGGGAGATTCTTGGAAGCATGGCTGCTGTAAAAAAAGCGATAGAGCTTGGACTTAAAGACGTTTCTATATTCTATGATTATGCAGGTATCAAGGCATGGGCTGTGGGAGAATGGAAACGCAACAAAAAAGGAACAATAGAATATTATAATTATATTACATCTGTCAGGGATTCAATTAATATCAGATTCGTGAAGGTCAGGGGACATTCAGGGGTTGAAGGAAATGAAGAGGCTGACAGGCTTGCAAAGAGGGCAGTAGGGTTGTGTTAGGTAAGACTTCCGGACAAACTAAGCTGCATAATAATAAGCATTGAGCGATGGAATTTGTTTATGTGTACGTTACGCTGCCAACGCACTTCCGTGTGCGTGGCAGCTCACGCGTCCGTCCATGGACGCGTGTACACTAGACTTTATACATGCTCAATGCTTTTATTATGAGCATAGTTTGTAGTCAGTCTGTACCTGACACAACCTACTGCTATATCTCCAAATGGAGGTCTGTCAGAACACAAGCTTTGTATATAGCAGCCCTAACTCCCACACAGCTCATAAAAATCAAGCTTATATTCTGACAGACCACCACTTGGAAATACAGACTGACACAACATGCATAAAAATTGAGTGATTATACTTTGGTTTTAATATGGAATTTCTGTTGACAAATTCTCTTACAAGCATTAACATATAAACATACCAAACAAGTATGAATAAAATGATGATAGATATTATAAGGGAGGATGTGGCAATGAGGAATATTTTGTTTTTTGGGGACTCTAATACTTATGGATATAAGCCTGATAAATCAGGAAGATATGATTATGATGTAAGATGGACTGGCAGAATAGCTAATCTTCTTGGAAATGAATATAATATTATTGAAGAGGGTCTGTGCGGAAGAACAACAATATTTCCAGATGCTGTAAGAGATGCAAGGAAAGGCATTGATCTTATTGGAGTAGTTGTTGAATCACATAAGCCGGTAGATGTTATATCTATCATGCTTGGTACGAATGACTGCAAGACTGAATTTCATGCTGATGCTAAGACAATTGCAAAAGGAATGGAGGAAGTTGCAAGAAAGGCTAACAAGACAGCGGGAGAACATGCAAAGATAGTTATAGTTTCTCCGATTCATCTTGGAAAAGGTATAGGTGAAGAAGGCTTTGATCCTGAATTTAATGAAATGTCTGAAAATGTTTCAAAGCAGCTTGCATGGGAATATGAAAAGGCAGCAAATGAGAACGGATTTTATTATTTTGATGCAGCCAGTGTAGCTAAACCAAGTGAAGTTGACAGACAGCATCTTGATGAAGCTGGGCATAAAATATTTGCGGAAAAATATAGTGAATTCTTGTTGACAGAAGTTTTATAGGTGTTATAATGAAAATGAACATATGAATGAATGTTCATATGAAAGAATTTTGATTATTTAATATTTTGAAGGAGAGAATATTATGAAGAAGACTTATAAGATTGATGTTGATTGTGCAAACTGTGCTAATAAGATGGAAGATGCTGCTAAGAATACAGCAGGCGTTAAGGATGCTACTGTTAATTTCATGGCACTTAAGATGATTGTTGAGTTTGAGGACGGACAGGATCCTAAGGCTGTTATGCAGGATGTACTTAAGAACTGTAAGAAAGTAGAAGATGATTGCGAGATATATCTGTAAGCTGATGCCGGGAGTATTATTCCGGAAGATTGGAGTAGAATATGAATAAAAAGCAGAAAAAGATGCTTATAAGAATCATTATAGCCGGTGTTCTTATGATTGGCTTTAAGATTTTAAGTGCATTTGTTGATATTCCTACAGTTATTCTTTTTATAATGTATATGGTTCCTTATCTTGTTATTGGATATGATATTTTAAGGAAAGCAGCTAAGGGAATTCTTAACAAGCAGGTATTTGATGAGAATTTCCTTATGGCAGTTGCAACTGTCGGAGCAATTATAATTGCACTTGTAGATGATGGTGATTTTACAGAAGCTATCGCGGTTATGCTCTTTTATCAGATTGGTGAGCTGTTCCAGAATATTGCAGTTGGAAAGAGCCGTAAGAACATAAGTGAGCTTATGGATATTAGACCTGATTATGCTAACATTGAGGTAGATGGGAAGCTTGAGCAGGTAGGCCCTGATGAAGTTGAGGTTGGTACAATTATTGTTGTTCAGCCTGGCGAGAAAGTTCCTATTGATGGTATTATTGAAGAAGGTAATACAACACTTAATACAAGCGCACTTACAGGTGAAAGTCTTCCAAGACAGGCAAAGACCGGTGATGAGGTAATAAGCGGTTGTATTAATATGTCAGGTGTGCTTAAGATCCGTACAACCAAGGAATTTGGTGAATCTACAGTATCCAAGATACTTGACCTTGTAGAGAATGCAAGTTCCAAGAAGTCTCGCTCAGAGAACTTTATCAGTAAGTTTGCAAAGATATATACACCTGCAGTCTGTTATGGTGCGCTGGCACTTGCTATAATTCCACCGCTTGTAAGCATGATATTCCTTGGAATATCTCCTCAGTGGGGAATGTGGATATACAGAGCGCTTACATTTTTAGTAATAAGCTGTCCTTGTGCACTTGTTATCAGTATTCCACTTAGCTTCTTTGCAGGAATCGGCGGAGCAAGTAATCAGGGCGTTCTTGTAAAGGGTTCAAGTTATCTTGAAGCACTTGCAGAAACTGATATTGTTGTCTTTGATAAGACAGGAACTATGACACAGGGTGTATTTGAGGTCAGTGGTGTATATAATAACACTATTGACAAAGATGAACTTATCAAATATGCTGCATTTGCAGAAAGCTATTCAACACATCCTATAAGCAAGAGTTTACAGAAGGCTTATGGAAATGAGATTGACAAGACATTAGTTACAGATGTCGAGGAAATCAGTGGTGAAGGTGTTAAGGCTAATGTATCAGGCAGAGAAGTGGCAGCAGGTAACAGAAAGCTTATGAGAAGACTCGGTCTTGAATATGCAGAGTGCAACGAGGTCGGAACTCAGGTTCATGTTGCAGTTGACGGAGCTTATGCAGGACTTATACTTATATCAGACCTGTTAAAGCCTCATGCAAAGCAGGCTATAGAAGCACTTAAGAAATCCGGAGTACATAAGACTGTAATGCTTACTGGTGATGCAAAAAATGTAGCAGATGCCGTAGCAAAGGAATTAAATATAGACGCTGTATTCAGTGAATTACTTCCAGCAGATAAGGTTTCTAAGGTTGAGGAACTGTTAGAACATAAGAAATCAAAGAAAAAGCTTGCATTTGTTGGAGATGGTATCAATGATGCTCCTGTACTTTCAAGAGCAGATATCGGAATAGCAATGGGTGCATTAGGAAGTGACGCCGCTATAGAAGCAGCCGACATAGTATTGATGGACGATGACCCGTTAAAGATATCAAAGGCAATAAAGATATCAAGAAAATGCTTACGTATTGTTTATGAAAATATTTATTTTGCAATAGGCATAAAGCTTATATGTCTGGTGCTTGGTGCAATAGGTATAGCAAACATGTGGGTAGCAATATTTGCAGATGTAGGTGTAATGGTTATTGCTGTAATCAATGCGATAAGAGCATTATTCGTAAAGAACTTATAAAGAAAGAGGTAATATAATGGCAGATTGTGAATGCTGTGAGTCAATAGAAATACATGAGGACTTATTAAAGATAGTTAATGAAACAATGCCAGATGAGAATGAATTATACGACCTTGCAGAGTTGTTCAAGGTATTCGGTGATTCAACGAGAATTAGAATACTGTATGTATTATTTGAGGCAGAAGTGTGCGTATGTGATTTGGCACAGGCTCTTAATATGACGCAGTCGGCAATATCTCATCAGTTAAGAATATTGAAGCAGAACAAGTTGGTTAAGAACAGAAGAGAAGGTAAATCAATATTCTATTCACTGGCAGACGATCATGTAAGAAGCATAATCGCACAGGGAAGAGAACATATTGAGGAAGATTTATAAATTTTGATAGATTAAGCCCTCAGGGAATTGACAAATGTTAGTTTCCTGAGGGCTTTTTTGCGTCTCATCGGTAAATTGTGTCAGACGGGGCTTTTATATAAACCATACAGAAAATTTTACAACTGTCTTGTCACCTGTAAACTTTCGTGGTATACTCTAGCACAATGTATGTAAAACGCAAGTCAAACATATGTAAACCATAACGATTGGAGAAGTAATATGTCAGTTACAAGTGATATTTTGAAGTTGAAGAAGGAGAAGAATGCAGTTATTCTTGCACATTATTATGTTGATGAAGATGTACAGGAAGTCGCTGATTATGTTGGGGATTCATTCTATCTTAGCAAGGTAGCTACTAAGGTAGATCAGGATATTATAGTATTTGCGGGTGTTGAGTTCATGGGTGAGAGTGCCAAGATCCTTAATCCGGAAAAGAAGGTGCTTATGCCAGAGCCGGGGGCTGATTGTCCAATGGCACATATGGCAACTAAGGAAGAAATTCTTAAGATGCGTGAACAGTATGATGACCTTGCAGTTGTCTGTTACATCAATTCAACAGCAGAGCTAAAGACTTATTCAGATGTCTGCGTGACATCATCAAATGCAGTAAAGATAGTAAAGAACCTTCCTAATAAAAACATTTTCTTTATTCCTGACCAGAATCTTGGAAGATTCGTTGCAAAGCAGGTGCCAGAGAAAAATGTGATTCTTAATAAAGGCTTCTGTCCAAGACATGTTGCGATAACAGAGGATATGGTCGTTGAAACTAAGAAGAAATATCCGCAGGCAAAGCTCGCAGCACACCCTGAATGTACAGAGGAAGTGCTAAAATATGCTGATTACATAGGCAGTACATCAGGAATTATTGATTATGTTGTAGATACAGATTGTGAGGAATTCATAATTGCTACAGTTGATGGTGTATTTGGTGAGATAAGAAAAAAGGCACCTGGCAAGAAGCTGTATACATTAAAGCCTGACCAGGTATGTGTCAACATGAAGATGGTAACCTTAGATAAGGTGCTTGATGTTCTTGAGCAGGAAAATAATGAAGTGTTTGTAGATGAAGAAGTTGCAAAGAAAGCAATGAAGCCACTTACAAGAATGCTTGAGCTTGCAAAGTAAGATTGTAGTATGTGCAGAAAGAATGGAGGTATCCTATGAATAATACAATTAAAACAGATGTGTTGATAGCCGGATGTGGTTGTTCTGGTCTGTATATGGCAATGAATCTGCCTGCCGATAAGAAGATTCTTATGATAACAAAGTCTGATTGTGAGAGTAGTGATTCTTATCTGGCACAGGGCGGTATGTGTATGCTAAAATGTGAAGAAGATTACGACAGTTATTTTGAAGATACAATGAAAGCTGGCCATTATGAAAATGATAAGAAATCCGTTGAAATAATGATCCGTTCATCAGCAGAGGTTGTAAAAGATCTTGTTGATTGTGGAGCAAGATTTGCAAGAGAAGCTGATGGAAGTCTTGCATACACAAGAGAAGGAGCTCATTCATCTAACAGGATAATATTCCATGAAGATATTACAGGTAAAGAGATAACAAGCCATCTGTTAGAGAAGGTGAGAACTCTTCCTAATGTGACAATTATGGAATACACAAGACTGCTTGATATAATAAGCAGAGACAACAGATGCCTTGGTGCGGTTATAAGGACAGAAAATGGAGAACTTATTAAGGTAGAAGCTTCTGATGTTGTACTTGCTACAGGTGGAATTGGTGGACTATACAGACATTCAACGAATTTCAGACATCTTACAGGAGATGCAATTGCAATTGCCATAAAGCATGGAGTAGAATTAAAGGATATTAATTATGTCCAGATTCATCCGACAACATTTTATTCTGACAAAGAGGAAGACAGGAGCTTTCTTATATCTGAATCAGTAAGAGGCGAAGGCGCAAAGCTTTATGATAAGAATGGAAAGAGGTTTGTTAATGAGCTGCTTCCAAGAGACCTGCTTACAGAAGAGATTAGAAAACAGATGGCAAAGGACAATACAGACTTTGTATGGGAAGATTTAAGGACAATACCTGAAGAAGAATTAAAAACACATTTTCCTAATATAGTGCAGTATTGTATTGATAAGGGATATGATCCGTCAAAAGAGTGTATTCCGGTTGTTCCTGCACAGCACTATTTCATGGGAGGAATTAAGGTAGACCATGAGAGCAGAACAACAATGGATAACCTGTATGCAATAGGCGAGACAGCCTGCAACGGAGTTCATGGAAGAAACAGGCTTGCAAGCAACTCACTTCTTGAAAGTCTTGTGTTTGCAAAGAGGGCAGCGCTTGATATTACTGAAAATGCAGTTGTAAAACCGACACAGGATGAGCTTACATATTTTGATACATTTGATGCAGAAAAATATGCAGATGAGTCGAAAATTGACGGAGAATATGCAGAATTAGTCAATAAAAAGATTGAAGAGGCAGATAAAGCCTATGAAGAAAGCCAGAAAAAGAATTACGCATAATAATATAGAAATGGAGAAATGATATGTTTGATAAAGTTACTTTAAAGTTAAATGTTGATCCGCTTATTCTTGGAGCACTTAAAGAAGATATTACAAGTGAGGATGTGTCAACTAACAGCGTTATGCCAGAGCCTAAACTTGGAGAGGTTGAGCTTATATGCAAGCAGGACGGAATAATATGTGGTCTGCAGGTATTTGCAAGAACATTTGAATTGCTTGATGAAGATGTAGAGATTACATTTTTTGCAAAAGACGGGGATGAGGTTAAGAAAGGTCAGAAGATGGCAGTTGTAAGAGGAGATATAAGAGTTCTTCTGTGTGGAGAAAGAACAGCACTTAATTATCTCCAGAGAATGAGTGGAATTGCGACATATACTAATGGTGTTGCGAAGCTGCTTGCAGGAACTAAGACAAAGCTTCTGGATACAAGAAAGACATCACCTAATAACCGTATATTTGAGAAGTATGCTGTCAGAATCGGAGGTGGTAATAACCACAGATATAATCTTACAGACGGAGTGCTTCTTAAGGATAACCATATAGGTGCTGCGGGCGGAGTTAAACAGGCAGTTACAATGGCGAAGGAATATGCACCATTTGTAAGAAAGATAGAAGTTGAAGTTGAGAACCTTTCAATGGTGCGTGAAGCTGTTGAGGCAGGTGCAGATATTATTATGCTTGATAATATGAGTCATGAGGATATGTGTGAGGCTATGAATATAATTGGTGGAAGAGCTTTAGTTGAAGTTTCTGGAAATGTAACTAAAGAAAACATTGCAAAAATTACTGACCTTGGTGTAGACTTTGTATCAAGTGGTGCACTTACACATTCTGCGCCAATTATGGACATTTCATTAAAAAATCTTCATCCTGTACAGGAGTAATCATTGTTGGGGTGAACCGGGGAGTTGTAGCAATGAATGGAGAAGAGAGAAGAAATCAGATAATAGATATATTAAAACATTCGTCGAGTCCTGTGCCGGGTACACAGCTTGCACAGATATTAGATGTAAGCAGGCAGGTTATAGTGCAGGATGTAGCGCTTATCCGTGCGAAGAATATAGATGTTTTCTCAACTAACAGAGGTTATGTGCTTAATGATAAGCAGGAGTACAGCCGCATACTTAAGGTTAAACATGAAGATGATGAGGTGGAAGCAGAGCTTGGAGCAATAGTTGACATGGGTGGCTGGATAAGAGATGTTTTCGTATATCACAAGGTATATGGAGTTATAAGAGCAGATATGAATATCCACTCAAGGCGTGATATCAGGAAATATCTTGAGGAAATTGCAAATGGAAAGAGCAGCCTGTTAATGAATGTGACATCAGGATATCATTATCACACGATTGTTGCAGATGATGAACAGACGCTGGATTTAATTCAGGAAGAGCTTGGGGAACTGGGATTTCTTGCAAAATTGCAGGAGTATGAGCCGGTGGATTTCTGGCATAAAGGGTGAATATGAGGATAGTCTTATTTAATAAGGCTATCCTCATATTGTTAATTATCCGAATTCGATGTTGTGATATTAGTTAATGCTGTAACAAGTTGTCTGGCTACGGCATTTGGCATAATCATTTCTGATACAACTTCTTCTTTTGAACCGGAGATTGTGCCATCAGCCTCAATTAAAGGAGACTGTTGGTAGAAGTTAATTAAAACCTCTCCATTATCATTGTTAATTGCACATCTGAAACTGTTAGTATACTGAATCATAATTACAAGTTACCTCCTTTGACACTTGGTGTATGATATTCATAATTAGGAATATAAAATGTGGTAAAAATATTATTAAATTCTTGTTTATTACATTGAACTAAAGAAAAGCCTGAATGTGATATATCAGTTGAACCGGAAAATTGATTGTTGTTGTACGCATTTGAAACAGATGGTTCAATTAAACAGACATTTAATTTCATATCAAGTCTGGTAGCAATATCGCAAAGTAATTTAATGGAAAAATTGTAGTTAGAACTTTCCCAGCGTGATACAAGTCCCTGACTTACATTGAGAAATGAAGCAAATTCTTTTTGTGACATATGCATTGCTAATCTTTTCTTTGTAATTGCAGCAGATATACTGCTAAGACATTCTGCAGAGAGAATATCTGCGCATGATAAATTTTCTGAGAACAGTTCAAGAAGATTATCCAATGTGCATGATTTATCAATATTCATATGATATCCTCCTTAAATAATTCATTGTAACGATTAATTACCGGGTCTTTCTGGACGGAATAATCAGTATGTTTCTTTCCAGCTCTTTCATAGAAAGCAACTAAGAAAACAGGAATATTTTCGTGAAAAGTCATAATTATTCTTATGTTAAAATTCTTTGATTGCAGATGCAGAGAATAATAAAGTCTGTATGAACCATATTTTAAGATTTCATTACTATCTGCAGAAAACACATTACAACCTAATTCTTCTAATGCTTTCTTTCTATTCATTAAAATCCCTCTTGGTATATTACTTATAAGTAATAATTGCAATTAAATAATAACCTTTGTATTTAAGTTGATAATATTGTATACTATAAATGAATATAAAACAATTAAAAAATCACAAACAAAACTATAAGGATATATAAATGAAAAGATTATAAATATACAAATACGAAAGGTAACCGTAATGGATTTAACAATTTACACACTTACACATAAACATTTTACAAAGCCTGATGATAATATGTATGTGCCGCTTCAGGTAGGTACAGCCATTAATTCACCGCTGGGGTATCTCAGGGACGATACAGGAGATAATATATCGGCTCTTAACGGTTATTATAGTGAACTTACAGGATTATACTGGATATGGAAAAATGTGCATGATATTAATTATGTTGGAACATGCCATTACAGAAGATATCTTATTGATGAGAACGAGCATATTATGAATGAAAAGCAGTATGAGCAGATTTTTAAGGAGTACGACCTTGTGACAACCAAGAGAGTCGTTCTTAATAATTCGTATCATTACGGATTTTCTGCTAATCATAATGTAACTGCGCTTGACATGACAGGTGAAGTTATTAAGGAATTATATCCCGAATATTATGATACATTTATACAGCTTGTTAATGGCAATGAGACATATTTTGGAAATATGATAGTCACTTCTAAAGAACTTTTTGATAAATATGCTGAGTGGCTGTTTACGATATTTTTTGAGGTTCAGAAGCGTATTGATATGGAGACTGATAAGGATTCATATCATAGGCGTGTGTTTGGCTTTATATCTGAATTCTTATTGCTTGTGTGGGTGAGAGTGAACAATATCAGGGTTAAGGAATGTAAGGTCGGAATGGTTGGTGAAAAAGTCGAAACAAGGGAGCTGAAAGCAGTTTTGTCGTCTTTTCTTGCAAAAGAGGATACAAAGGGGGCTATGCAGTACTTTATGGATTTTTACAACAAAAGACCTGATGTTCTCATGGAGGCGTCTGATGTAACCGGGGAACTGCATCTTATGTTACAGATAACAGCAGTTATGGACATGCAGATACAGCACGAGGGCAGCAGTTTTTACAAAAGCAATCCGGATGTTCGTAAATGGTTTGGGGTATTTTCGGATATAAACAGGAAAACACAGCTTGAATTGAAAGGACAACTTACAGAAGAATGGAAGGAAATGTATAGAGAAATGGGGATTCCTGAGGAAGCATTTGCGGTAGCACGGAAGTTGTATGGTAACAAATTAAAAGATAAGTAATATATTTTATTGGATTTAAAAGGAGATGGTTATATGTTGCCAACAAGAGAAAAAGCAATTGAATTAATTAGTGAAGGTTTGGCATGTAATCCAGAACTTTGGGGGAAGCATTGCTTAACAGCAGCACATTGTGCAGAGAAAATTGCGGAAGCGTGTGGTGATATGGATTCTGAAAAGGCATACGTATTAGGGCTGTTGCATGATATAGGTAGAAAATTTGATGTTTCAAAAGAAGAATTGACTCTTATAAAACACGAATTAGATAAAGTAATATTTGATGAATATGACAAGTTGATTCAATTATGTGATTGTTTAGCAGGAACAAACGGTGTTCTTGATATTGAAATGAGAATGAGTGATGTAAAGAGAAGATATGGATTTTATCCGCAACAAAAATGGGATTCCAACATAAGATTGATGCATTATTTTGAAGGTAAAATAAATAAAAGCATATATATTGTTTGTGAAAAGGATAAATTTGTTCCGGAAAATATTAGTGTTTAGAATAAATATTTGCACAATGAGAGATTGCATGTATAATATTTATAGATAATTTGTTTTGTGAGAAGGGGGCTGGCTCTATGGGAATGTTTGTGAATCCGGATAATTCTGCGTTTCAGGCAGCGTTAAATGCAAGAATTTATATTGATAAAAGTGGATTGATTAATTATACGAACAGTGTACTGGCGTCATCAGATGCATTTATATGCAATAGCAGACCGCGTCGTTTTGGGAAGTCAATTACTGCAAATATGCTCACAGCATACTATAGTAAGGGCTGCAATTCAGAGAAAATGTTTTCGGGGCTGGAAGTTAGTAAATCAGCAGATTTTAAGAAACATTTGAATAAGTATGATGTGATACATCTGGATATTCAGTGGTGTCTGGAACCAGCAGGTAAAGCAGAGAATCTTATATCATACATTTCAGAAAAGACAATTTTAGAATTAAAAGAATGTTATCCTGGTGTATTGGAGAGTGATATTGTTTCATTGCCAGAAGCATTGGCGATAATTAATGCGGAGACAGGAAATAAGTTTATTGTAATTATTGATGAATGGGATGTTTTGATAAGAGATGAAGCCGCTAATAAAAAAGTGCAGGAAGATTATATTAACTTTTTAAGGGGAATGTTTAAGGGAACAGAACCTACTAAATATATACAACTGGCATATCTGACAGGTATTCTTCCGATGAAAAAGGAAAAGACGCAATCAGCACTTAATAATTTTGATGAATTTACTATGTTAAGCCCAAGTAATCTGGCACAGTATGTTGGGTTTACTGAAGATGAGGTCAGAGGGCTTGCAAGAGAATATAATCAGGATTTTGACAAAGTAAAAATGTGGTATGATGGGTATCTGTTAAGAGATTATCAGGTATATAATCCAAGAGCTGTTGTAAGTGTTATGCTAAAAGGAGAATTTAAAAGCTACTGGTCCGAGACAGCTTCTTATGAAGCAATTGTGCCGCTTATTAATATGAATTATGATGGCTTGAAAACAGCCATTATTGCAATGATATCCGGGGCTGAAGTCAAAGTTAACACAGGTACATTTAAGAATGATACTCTGAATATTAAGAGTAAAGATGATGTATTGACTTATATGATTCATCTTGGATATCTGGCGTATGACCAGACTAATAGCATGGCATTTGTTCCAAATGAAGAAATAAGACAGGAGCTTACAGCAGCAGTAGAGAGCAGAAAGTGGAATGAAATGCTTGGATTCTGGCAGAATTCAGAGAAATTGCTCAATGCTACACTGGATAAGAATGAAAATGCAGTTGCAGAACAGATAGAAAAGATTCATAACGAATATGTATCAATTATACAATATAACAATGAGAATTCTTTGAGCAGTGTATTAGCAATTGCATATCTTAGTGCAATGCAATATTATTTTAAACCGATTCGAGAATTGCCAACTGGACGAGGATTTGCAGATTTTGTGTTTCTGCCAAAACCGGAATATAAAATGGATTATCCAGCGATTGTGGTAGAATTGAAGTGGAATCAGAATGCTGATACTGCAATGAAACAGATAATAGATAAAAAATATCCTGCAATAATTGAAGGTTATACTGGAGATATATTACTGGTTGCAATCAATTATGATAAGGACAATAAGGAACACCAGTGTTTAATACAGGAATATGAGATAAGATAATATCTTTAGGTTTCAGGGTTAATAATGTAATATATTCGAAAAGTTCAGGTAAAATATGAAGTAAATATAAAAAATGTTATTGACACCAACAGACAGTTATATTATATTTTAAAGGTATTTTGGATATAAAAAGATATCGTAAATACAGACCACATGATTACATGTTAAGCCTTGCGGACGGGCGGGTCGGTTGCCGAGTGTGACGAGGGCACACATTATTGATTGAGTTAGAAGCTCAAATTTTATAAGTTGATTTTAAAATTATCATGCGAGAGAGCATATCATCTTGTGAAACGGTCAATAAGAGCGGTAACAGTGACTTACTTGGATAAACTCTGAAAGGTCAGATTTTCTGTATTTGGCAATACAGTAATCAAAAAGAAGATAGAATATGATTATACAGGCGTGATTGATTTTAAATCAATCACGCCTTTTTGCGCGAGCAGCGATGAGAATAGAAGTGAAAAATCACAATCATGCTTGCATGAATTGGGATTTCTTCACAGATATTCGAGGAGCGCCGCGACAATGACAGAGCGCAGCTCTGGAATAAAGCTGCGAGCGCGAGCAGCGATGAGAATAGAAGCGTAGACAGCAATGAGAACAGGGGGAGATTATGGACTTAAAAAGACAGGCGAGTGCGCCGCTTTACGAAGCAATTGAGAAATTCAGAAAGAAAAGAATTGTTCCGTTTGATGTTCCGGGACATAAGAGAGGAAGGGGCAACCCAGAACTGGTAGATTTACTTGGAGAAAGATGTGTTGGAATAGATGTTAATTCAATGAAGCCACTTGATAACCTGTGCCACCCTGTTTCTGTTATTAAGGAGGCAGAGGAGCTCACAGCAGAAGCATTTGGGGCAGAACACGCATTTTTCATGGTAGGAGGAACTACGCAGGCAGTACAGAACATGGTGTTATCTGTATGTAAGGCTGGAGATGAGATTATCGTTCCAAGAAATGTGCATAAAAGCGTAATTAATGCATTGATTCTGTGTGGTGCGATTCCTGTTTATCTTAATACAGAAATTAATGCAAAGCTTGGAATAGTGCTTGGAGTAACTGTGCAGCAGGTTGAAAAGACAATACAGGAGCATCCGAATGCGGTGGCAGTTTTGGTGAACAATCCTACATATTATGGAATCTGTTCAGACATTAAAGGAATATGTGATATAGCACATTCATATGGACTTAAGGTGCTTGCCGATGAGGCACATGGAACGCATCTGTATTTTGGTGACAACCTTCCTATGAATTCAATGAAAGCAGGAGCAGACCTTGCAGCAATATCAATGCATAAGTCAGGCGGTTCGCTTACGCAGAGTTCAATCCTTCTTACCAATAATGGTATGAATGCTGATTATGTACAGACAATTATTAATATTACGCAGACAACGAGCGCGTCATATCTTCTTATGACAAGCCTTGATATATCAAGAAGAAATCTTGCCCTGCGCGGCAGACAGTCATTTGCAAAGGTGAGTGAGTGGGCACAGTATGCAAGAGATGAGATTAATATGGTAGGCGGTTATTATGCATACGGAAAAGAACTGATTAATGGTGGAACAGTCTATGATTATGATGTTACCAAGCTTTGTGTTTATACAAGGGATATTGGACTTGATGGAATTGAGGTGTATGATATCTTAAGAGATGAGTATGATATCCAGATAGAATTCGGCGACATTGGAAATATAATGGCGTACATATCAATTGGTGACAGAATACAGGATATAGAAAGACTTGTCGGAGCATTGGCTGAAATCAGCCGTCTGTATTCAAAAGAAGAAAAACGCTTTGAAGTAGACAGACAAATGCTGCTTCCAAGGGTACTTGCTTCACCGCAGGAAGCCTTCTATGCCGATAAGATTAAAGCTCCAATCCGTGAGGCAGCAGGACATATATCAGGGGAGTTCGTAATGGCATATCCGCCAGGAATTCCTATACTTGCGCCGGGTGAAGAAATTACAGACGAGATAATAGACTATATTCAGTATTCAGTAGAGAAGGGCTGTTCAATGCAGGGAATGGAAGATTCAACATTGCAGACACTGAATGTATTAAGAATGTAAATGTCCGATTTGTTCAATCGGTCAAATATAGAAGGGAGAAAGTTTCTATGGAATTTTGGTTTTCAGAACTTCATTCACCACATGTGAAGTTTGATATCAGGGTTGAAAAACAACTGTTTTCTGGCGAGAGCGACTATCAGAGAATAGATGTATTTCAGTCGCCAGAGTTCGGAAAATTCCTGACACTTAATGGAAGTGTTATATTTTCAGAACAGGATTGTTTCATCTATAACGAGATGGTGGTGCATGTGCCAATGTCAGTCCATCCAGATGTTAAAAATGTATTGATAATCGGTGGCGGTGACGGAGGTGTATCAAAGGAACTGTTGCAGTATGACAATATCGAAAATATTGACATAGTTGAACAGGACAACATGTTTGTTGATGTGTGCAGGGAGTATTTTCCAGAGACGGCATCAGGATTAGAAGATGAGAGAGTACACATTTATAATTCAGATGCATTAAGGTTCTTACGCTCCAAGCAGGATATGTATGACCTTATAATTAATGACGCAACAGACCCGTTTGGTGCGAGTGAGGGACTGTTTACAAGAGAATTCTACGGTAACTGTTATAAGGCGCTTAAGGAGGACGGAATACTTGTGTACCAGCATGGAAGTCCTTTCTATGATGAGGATGAGGATGCATGCAGAAGCATGCACAGAAAGGTATTCCATACATTTCCAATAAGCCGTGTGTATCAGGCACATATACCTACGAGTCCGTCAGGATACTGGCTGTTTGGATTTGCGTCAAAGAAATATCATCCACTTAAGGATTTTAAGCCGGCAGAGTGGAAGAGAAGAAATATACATACAGAATATTACACAACTAATCTTCATACAGGTGCATTCATGCTGCCAAAGTATGTTGAAGAATTATTAGAACAGGAGGAAGAAAGATGAGCAGAGTATTAGTAATTGGTTGCGGAGGAGTTGCTTCAGTAGCAATCCACAAGATATGTCAGGTGAGTGAGGTGTTTTCAGACCTGTGCATAGCGAGCAGAACAGTGAGCAAATGTGACAAATTAGCAGACGAATTGAAGGGTAAGACAAGTACTAACATCACAACAGCAAAGGTTGATGCTGACAACACAGACGAGGTTATTGCGCTTATCAATGAATTCAAGCCGGATGTAGTTCTTAATGTGGCACTTCCATATCAGGACCTTACGATTATGGATGCCTGCCTTGCATGTAAAGTTCCTTATGTTGATACTGCTAATTACGAGTGTGAGGATACAGACAATCCTGAGTGGAGAAAGATATATGAGGAGAGATGCAAGCGTCTTGGATTTACAGCATATTTTGACTACTCATGGCAGTGGGCTTACAGAGAAAAATATAAAGAAGCCGGAATTACAGCACTTTTAGGAACTGGTTTTGACCCAGGCGTAACAAGCGTATTCACAGCTTATGCACAGAAACACTATTTTGATGAGATACATACAATTGATATATTAGACTGCAACGGCGGCGACCATGGATATCCGTTTGCAACTAACTTTAACCCGGAGATTAATCTTCGTGAGGTATCAGCACCCGGCTCATACTGGGAGGATGGTCACTGGGTTGAGATTCCTGCTATGTCAATAAAGAGAGAGTACAATTTTGAGGGAGTAGGAATGAAGGATATGTATCTGCTTCACCACGAGGAGATTGAGTCACTTGCCAAAAATATTCCGGGAATAAAGAGAATCAGATTCTTCATGACCTTTGGACAGAGCTATCTCACACACATGAAGTGTCTTGAGAATGTCGGCATGCTAAGAACAGACCCGATCATGGTGGACGGAAAGGAAATAGTGCCAATACAGGTGCTTAAGGAGCTGCTTCCTGACCCTGCATCCCTGGGACCTCGCACAGTCGGAAAGACAAATATCGGATGTATTTTTACAGGTGTCAAGGACGGAAAGGAAAAGTCAATCTACATCTATAATGTATGTGACCATCAGGAGTGCTACAAGGAAGTCGGTTCGCAGGCCATCAGCTACACCACCGGCGTTCCGGCTATGTGCGGTGCGCTGATGCTCCTGACCGGCAAGTGGACCACCAAGGGCGTCCACACCGTCGAAGAGTTTGATCCGGACCCGTATCTGGACGCTCTGGACAAGTACGGTCTGCCCCGTTCCGAGAGCCACGACCCGGCTCTCGTCGACTGATGGAGCTGCGTGATACTCGTCCGCCGTTTGCCGGGCTGGTGAACCTCTCACCCGAGAAACTCGCCCAGCTGCCGACGCCCTGCTATCTGCTGGACGAAGCCCAGCTGCGGCAGAACGGTGAGATTCTGCTGGGTGTCCAGCAGCGCACCGGATGCAAAATTTTGCTGGCACAGAAGGCGTTCTCCAATTTCAACTGCTATCCCCTTCTCGCGCCCTATCTGGCCGGAACGGAAGCCAGCGGACTGTATGAATCCCGTCTCGGCAGAGAGGAACTACCTGAAAAGGAGAACCACGTTTTCTGCGCCGCCTACCGGGAGGACGAGTTCGGGGAACTGCTCCAATATGCCGACCACATCGTGTTCAACTCGCCCCGTCAGCTGGAGAAATTCGGCCCCCGTGCAAAGGCGGCCGGGAAGAGCGTCGGCCTGCGCATCAACCCGGAACACTCGACGCAGGATGGCCATGAAATTTATGACCCCTGCGCACCCGGGAGCCGACTGGGAACCACCCGTGCGCAGTGGGATGCGGCAGTGGAACAGAACCCGGCTCTGCCCGGTCTGTTGGACGGCCTGCATTTCCACACCCTCTGCGAACAGGATTCGGACGCGCTGGCGCAGACCCTGCCGGCAGTGGAGGAGAAATTCGGCGATCTGCTCCCCAAGATGAAGTGGCTGAATTTCGGCGGCGGACACCACATCACCCGGCCGGATTACGACCTCAAAACGCTGGAAGCCTGCATCACCTCGATGCAGGAAAAATATGGCGTGCAGGTCTATCTTGAACCCGGCGAGGCGTGGGCGTTGAACGCCGGTTATCTCGTCACCACGGTTCTGGACACCCTGAAAAACGGAAAAACCAATCTGGCAATTCTGGACATGTCGGCGGCCTGCCATACGCCGGACGTCATCGAGATGCCCTACCGTCCGCCCCTTCTGAACGCAGGCGAAGCGGAGGAAAAGGCGGTCACTTACCGTCTCGGCGGCCCGACCTGCCTTGCCGGGGATGTCGTGGGCGATTACAGCTTTGACGCGCCCCTCTCCGAGGGCGACCGGCTCATCTTCGGGGATATGGCGATCTATTCCACCTGTAAGAACAATACCTTCAACGGGATGCCTCTGCCCGATATCTGGGCTTTGACCGAATCGGGCGAGACGATCCGGCTGGCCCATTTCGGGTATCAGGATTTCAAGTACAGGCTGGGAACGGAGTAACTTTTTATGACCTTTCTGGATTGTTTTCCGGAAAGGTCATTTTTTTGCCAAATCTGCCGGACTGTGGTACAATAAACGAGGTATCATTTCGGAAAAGAAAGGATCGTTTCGATGCAGCTGTTTGAACTTGTCAGCCCACGGTTGTTCCGGCCATTGGCAGGCCCCAACCGGGCATTTTATGCGGAGCTGCTGCTCCTGCTCTGGGAGGAGTGCCGCCACACGGCGGATTACAGCATCTCCCGGGCCGAGGCCGTTTCCCGTGCCGAAGATTACTTTGCAGCGTTGGCAAAGCCGCTCTCGCTCGACGCCGACGGCATGGGTGATGAAGAGGAACAGCCCACCCGTGACCCTCACTTGCTGGCGTTGGGATTTCTGCTCCGCCTGCGGCGCACCGGCTGGCTGGAAGAACAGCCCGGCAGCTACGAGGAAGAACCGACCCTTGCCTTTGTGCCGGAGGTCACGCCCCTGCTGGAAGCCCTCGAGGAAATTCTGAACCCGAGGGTCATCACCTACACGGGCAAACTATACAAGGCATGGCAGCTGCTGCGAAGTGTCGGCGAAGAGAAAAGCCCGTATGAAAATGTTCTGCGCGAGGTGGCATCTGACCTCGATGCCCTCAACAAGTCGCTCCGGGCATTGAACGCATCCATCGGCCACTATATCGACCGCCTGACCCGGAACCGCACGCCGCAGGAGGTGCTGGAACTCTTCGACCAGTACGAGGAAAAAGTCGTCGCCGCCGCATACCACCGGTTCAAGACCAGCGACAACCTCTTCAATTACCGCGCCTATCTCGAGGAAGGTCTGGACGACTGTGAGGCGAATTACCTGCCGCAGCTGGCGTTGGATTACGCCCGGGTCGAACGCTGCGCACCCAACGAAGCGGCTCCGGCGGTGCGCGCTCTCATTCAGAAACAGCGCGACGCCCTCGAGGAGATGAGCGACCTTATCAAACAGATTGACCAGAGCCATATCCGCTACCGCAAACGGGCTGTCCAGCGTGCGCAGTTCCTCCTGCTGAGCGACCGTTCCGCACAGGGCAGTGTGACGGCTCTGCTCCGCCGGTACGCGGAAGAGATCAAAACACCTGACCAGCTGTTTGAACCGGACGATGGGCCAATCTCCAACCGTTTGCATCTCTACCCGGTACAGACCTTCGGCGAGAAATTCCTCTATCCGCCTGCCGCGCCCCGGACGACCGAGCCACTGGCCCCTGTCGAGACGGCACAGCTCGACCCGGAGCAGCTGCGGAAGGAGCAGCAGCTGCTTCTGGATTACGCGCGGATGGCCGTTACCGAGGAAAACGTCGACCTGCTGGCACGGCAGGCCCTCGCCGCCCGGCCGCAGGTGCCGGCCTCGACCCTTGCGGCCGAGTACCCGGACGACTTCGCCCGGATCATCGGCCTGCACACCTATTCCCGTTCGCCGCGCCGGAAGTACGATATCACCCTCACCGGCAATTGGGTCGAACGCGGCGGCTTCCGCTTTGAGGACTTTGTCCTGACGCCGCGCCGGGAAAACACAGAAGATGGGGAGGAAAACTGACCATGCCCGAAACGAACAAACTGTTAGAGGAGACCGCGAATTACCTGCTCAACCACTGCTTTCTGCTGGGCAGCGTGGAAGACCAGCGGTCGAAATACCTCTATGTGCAGGATCATCTGAACGAGGTGCGCGCGGTGTTCGCGCCGCTGGGCTATGCGGTGGTGCTGTATCCGGCTCCGCTGCAGGCGGCGGCCCTCGTCAACGAACATGAGGGCAGTCAGGCACGGCTGCTGAAATACGAGAGCATCCTGCTGCTGGTGCTGCGCCTGCTCTACCTGCAAAAACGGGAGAGCCTTTCGGCCAGTGCGGATCAGGTGCTGGTGACAGTCGAGGAAGTGCAGGCGGAATTGCAGAAGATGAACCTGCCGCGCCGTCTCGACCAGCCCACGCTGGAACGGCTCTTGCGCACCCTGCGCAAATACAATCTCGCCCGGCCGGTGGGCCGCCTGAGCGGACTGGACAGCCGCATCGAGGTCTTCCCGACCGTGCTGCTGGCCCTGCCCGACGCCGACCTTGCGGATGCCGCCGCTGAAAGCAGCCGCACCCGGAACGAGCTTTCCCTTTACGAACGGCCTGACGATACCGCGGAGGCAGAAGAATGATCGAACTGAAACGCCTGAAACTCATCAACTGGCATAACTTTGAAAACGTTACCTTCGACTGCGACCGTCTGACCTATATGATCGGCGTCAACGCGGTCGGCAAGACCACCATCCTCGACGCCATTCGCTACTGCCTGACGACCAACCGGAACTTCAACGCCCTCGGCAACAAAAAGAGCGGACGCACCCTGCAGGGTTCTGTCCACGCCAAGCAGCGCGGCGAGAACGCCTACCGCCGCCCGGGTCGCACCGTGGCCTATATCGGCGCAGAGTTCTGGAATAGCGTCAAGCGGACGAACTTCGTCATCGCCGTCCGGGTCGAGTCCGAAGGCCCGATGCAGGAACTGCATCCCGGTGACCAGACATGGTATATCTCAGAAGATGGCTGTACCCTCGAGATGCTGCCCTTCATCGACCCTCGTACCGGTGCGCCCAGCGCGAAGGAGGACTTCAAACCGGCAGTCGGCCGTCTCTCTTATACGCGCAGCCCCAGCGAAGCCCGTGACCGCATCTGCCGCGCCCTTGGCATTGGCCGCGCGTCCAGTCCGCTGGGCAAGAAGTTCAATGAAGTGTTCCAGATGGGTACCAGCATGGACGAGATCCCCAATTTCCGGGAATTTTTGTACCAGTATATCCTGCCCCAGCCGGAACTGGACCTCGACGCTCTGCAGGGCGACCGGGTGGAGCTGGAAAACCTTCACGCCATCTTGGCCGAAGCGCAGACCCGTGCCGCCGCATTGGAAGAGATCGTCAACGCAGGCCGGGAAGCCTCCGAAAAAGAGACGGATGCCCTCGTCAACCGTGGTGCGGCATTGCTTGCCCGTGCCGATGCTGACGCCGGAGAGGATGCCGTCTGGAAAGACCGTCTGGATGCCGGAAAGCGTCAGCTTGAGACGCTGAACGCTCAGTATGAAGCCGCCAAGAACGCCGAAGCCGAAGCGCGCCGTGCCTACCTGACAGCTCACGGTGCGGCGTCGTCCAGCGGCGAGGGCCGGGCATTGGATGCCCTGACCGAGGAAGCCGCCCGGAAGAAGAGCGCGGTGGATGCCGCCGCCCGGAAAGCCGCTCAGAGCGAGGAATCTGCCGCCCGGGTCACAGCCCTGCTCAAGAGCCTGAAACGGAGCAGTCTGGAAGTGCCGTCCAAGCTCTGGCCGGAGAACCTTACCGCAGAGACACAGCCGGAGTTATTGGAAGCCCTGAACGCCCTCGAAAAGCCACTGGAAGAGAAGTATTTCGCCGCGCGTCAGGCGTCGGCAGAACTCGCAAAAGAGCAGACCGACAAGCGCGCCGAGCTGGATGCCGTGTCGGGCGGTAAATGGGTCTATCCGCACGGCGACGCCGCGACCCGTGTCCGGGATGCCGTCAACGCTGAACTCAAGAGCCGCGGCATGAAGCCGGACGCGAAGATCTTCTGCGAGCTGCTGAACGTGGAGGACGAGAGCTGGCAGGACTGCGTGGAAGCCT